>MDTG01125784.1_pt1 | contig 59673 bp, 53 predicted proteins | sample 811421 | NCBI WGS metagenome assembly MDTG01 (sample SAMN05326645, study PRJNA326480) | marine metagenome | isolation source: seawater | place: Pacific Ocean: South East | collected 2011
CACGTTTTGTTGACCTGGTGGTTATAGCGGAGAGGTTACACACGATCCCATTTCGAACTCGAACGTTAAGGGCTCCAGCGCTGATGGTACTATGTCTTAAGGCATGGGAGAGTAAGACATTGCCAGGTCTACAAAACGTGAAATTATTGTTACTTTACAATTAAATTACTCACATTATTGTTAAATCATGAAAATTTGTGTTATCGGAACTGGATATGTTGGATTAAGTCTTGCTGTTCTTTTATCAAAAAAATACAAAGTTAATGTATTGGATATATCTGAAGAGCGGATTAACCTAATTAACGATAAAATATCACCTATAAAAGATAAGGAACTTGAAGAGCACTTAACTAATCATAAGCTAGATTTAAAAGCTACTCTTATAAAAGAAGATGCATACAAAGATGCTGATTACGTGATAATAGCAACACCAACAAATTATGATATAAAATCTGGCTCTTTTGACACCTCTACAGTTGAAAAAGTTATTTCAGATTGTCTTACTTATAACAAGAAAGCTTCCATAGTTATAAAGTCAACAGTGCCACTAGGATTTACTGATAGAATGAGAAACCAGTTTAAGACAAAAAAAATTTTATTCTCACCTGAATTTCTAAGAGAAAGTAAGGCACTCTATGATAATCTATATCCTTCAAGAATAGTAGTTGGTGCAGAATCTGATGAAGCTAGAAGATTTGGAAATCTTTTAGCTGAGTGTTCAAACAAAAAAGATTCAGAAGTACCTATCCTAATAATGGATTCAAGAGAAGCAGAGGCAGTAAAACTTTTTTCTAATACCTTCTTGGCAATGAGAGTCTCTTTCTTTAATGAGTTGGATAGTTTTTCTGAGATTCAAGGCCTTTCAACAAAAAATATAATAGAAGGAGTAAGTGCTGATCCAAGGATTGGAAACTATTATAATAACCCTTCATTTGGTTACGGGGGATATTGTCTTCCTAAAGATACTAAACAGTTATTAGATAGTTTTAAAAAAATTCCTAACAATATTGTTAAAGCTGTCGTTGAATCCAATAAAACAAGAAAAGAATTTATTGTCGATTCTGTATTGAGTAAATCTCCTAAAACAGTAGGAGTTTATAGACTTGTAATGAAAGAGGGGTCAGATAATTTTAGAGAAAGTGCGATATTAGATATACTTATGAAATTAAAAAAGAAGAAAATTAATGTAGTATTATATGAGCCCTTTGTTCAGGAAGAGAATTTTAATGATACTCCTGTCATAAAAGATATAAAGGACTTTATCGAAGCATCTGACTTAATTATTGCTAATAGGATATCAAATGAATTAGAGCATGTAATTCATAAAGTATATACAAGAGACTTGTTTGAAGAAAACTAAAAATGTTAAGAAAATTGTTTGAATTAAATGACTTGAGAAAAATTGATATTGATTCGCCTGAACGAATTGATATCCACAGAAATATAATAAATTCAAAACCGATAATGAAAGAAGTTTTTACTGAAATACATAATTTATTTCTTTCTCTAGACAAAAAATATTTTAGTGCTTATGGAGATCAAATAGAATTGGGTGCTGGAGCATTCCCAATTAAAGAAACTCATCAGAATGTTATTTCTTCTGATGTTGTAGAAGGAAAATACATAGATATTGTTTTAGATGCATTGAACATGAATCTAAAGTCAAGCTCTGTAAGATCCTTATTTGCACAGAATGTTTTTCATCATTTTTCAGATCCAGAAAAATTTTTTGATGAAGCAAATAGGGTATTGGCTTTAAATGGTGGAATTATAATTTTGGATCCATACTATGGCTTAGCATCATCATTGACTTACCCATATATTTCTCCAAATGAAACCTTTAATAAGAAACAAAAAACTTGGATTAGTGATCATGTTGGGCCTATGAGAGGTGCGAACCAAGCACTTTCATATATTATTTTTAAAAGGGATAAAGAAATATTTAACAAGAAATATCCAAATTTTGAAATAGTATATCAGGGAACATTAAATAATTATTTAAGATATTTTTTATCAGGTGGTTTAAATTTTAAACAATTAATTCCCACATTTATGAGTACACCTACAAAGATTTTAGAGATAATTCTAACACCAATTGAAAGACTATTTGCTTTACACCACATAATAGTTATAAAGAAATGCAATTAATCAAATATGGCATTACTCAAATTAGTGTTTATGCAATAGATTTGCTGGTATTTATCTTTTTCTACGAATTTCTAGATTTTATATACGTTTTTGCAAATACTTTTTCAAAACTAATTGCATGTTTACTAGCCTTTTTTATTCATAAATTTGTTACGTTTAAATCTCAAGGCAAACTCAAAGAAGAGTTATTAAAATACTTTGGCTTTCTTCCAATAAACATTATTTTTGGAACCTTATTACTGGGTTTTCTGTTAGAGTTTTCTTTAGACTACAAAATAGCAAAAATTCTATCAGATGTAATAGTATTTATATTTTCTTTTATTGTAGCTAAAAAATTTATTTTTAAATCTTTTAATAATTCAAATGACTAATATTGCTATAGTTGGAGCAAATGGCTATCTGGGTAGAATGACTTCTAATTATTTCAATCAAAATTTTACCATTACTGAATATAGCTCTAAGCCAAATGTTGATAATAACGCTCAGCTTCATATCAATAAAATATTAGACAATATAGAAATCCATGATTTAATAATTTTTTTTTGTTATTCTCAATCTATTTCTGAGCAAAAAAAAATTGAGAATCTATTCTCTCAAATATGTGCTATGAACCAGCCTACCATTCTTATTTCATCATTTACCTTATACAGTAATTATTCATCTCAATATAATGTTCATAAGAAAAAATTGGAAAAAATTATTCAATCATCAAATAAATGGATAATTTTAAGGCCAGGATTAATTCATGGAAATATAAAAACAGGTTTGATTAAAATTATGACTAAATTTAGAAAATTTCCAATTTTGATTTTACCAGGAAGTGATTCTAAAACAGGAGTAGCTCATATTAATTATTTCTTAGAAGAGTTAAAAAAAATAATTTTAAAAAAACAGTTTAATAAAATTCATAATATTTTTTATGAAAAAATGAGTTTGTATAATATCTTAAGACTTACAGGATTCAGGGGAATTGTGTTATCAATAAGAGTCAAGTTCATTAAGCCTTTTATAAAAACTGCAAATTTTTTTTCTTTTCTAGTTCCAAATATACTTGAGAGCTATTTAAGTTTATTAGGAATGGATGAAAACAAATATAAAAGTGAAGATATAGATATAAATTCTTATCTAAATAAGTATTATTTATTGAGGATTATATTTTATAATCATATTGTATTATTTAAGTCAGAAAATAATTTTAAGTTATATAGAATTATTAAAAATATAATTAGGTCAACAACTTTAAAAAGCTATTTAGCTTTAAATAATGAAAGTAAATTTTTATTTCATGCAAAAATTAATGAAATTAATTTATTAAAAAATCATTAATATTATGCCATTAAGTGAAAAAATAGAGCTAAGTAAAATAGATTCCAACAAAGGCTATTTTTTTGAGTCTGATGTTTTTAAGGACGAAATTTTAGTCTACTTTAATGATGGTAATTTTTTTGCCGTTAGCTCTTTTTGTCCTCATTTTGGTGGGCCTTTAGAACTTACTAGCAAAGACATAAGATGTTATTGGCATGGTTGGAGATTTGACCTAAAGTCTCAAAAGTGTATAAATAGAGATGTAAACTGTCGTTTAAAAAACTATAGAGTAGAAATCCAAGATAATTTTATAGAAATATTTTATGGAGATTAAATTTACTATTGAAAGAAGTGTGATGGCTTCTAAAGATGTTTGTTTATGGAACACTTGGGATCATGAACATTTATTTTATGTTCATAAGCAGTTTAATAGTGCAAAAATACTTCATGAAAATGCAACCTGTGCAGTGCTTGAGACTTATATTAAAATGCCATTTGTCCCTATTTACATGCGTTCTATTCATTGTCTATTCGAGATTAAGGATCGAAATGTTCTAGTGCTTGATACTATGCCTTTTGGAATTATTGCTAGGGTTGAAATGATATATGATGAAATTTCTGAAAAGGAAACAAAATTAACTAATAACTATAGTTTAAATGTGCCATTCATTTTTTATCCCTTAAAACCTTTTATTAAGTATTTTATTCAAAAATGGAATAATGAAAATTGGTTAGAAGATATGCCTCTAAAATTAAGGCGTCAGAAAGCAGTAGATTTAGGATTTAGAGACTTTAGAGGTATAGTAGGAAATCATAACGCTACTAAACAGCTAGTTCGTTTACCAATTCCTAGAACAAAAGATTCAATAATTAATCATGGGTGTTCAGATTCCATTCCCATAGATTAAAAAAATGGCTTTAAAAAAAATCTTGATAATAGGAGATGGTCCATCGGCTGTATCATTTGCTCAACAAGCATGTACTGGTGATCATAAAATTATTTTAATGAGCGCTGGTAAAGTCAATGAAGAATCGCATTTTAGTAAAATAAATCCAAAAAATTCATTAAGGCCATGGAAGTTTTCTCCATCTAGTGGATCAAAATCTTCTATCAATGTTAAAAATAATTTTTTTTATTATGATTTTAAAGGTCCCGGAGGTCTTTCAAACAGTTGGGGCGCAGGATGTTCTAAAATAAATCATAATGATATTGGCGTTAATTTAGACTTTGTTGAGAAATTAGATCCTTATTATGATCTTTGTGAAGAAAGAATTGGTTTAACAAGCTATGGTTCAGATGGATTAGACGATTATTTAGGTAAATTTAATCAAACAAGTAAGCATGTTAATATTAATCCAAGGTTTGAATTTAAACAGATGTCAAATTCAAATATTACTCTTGGATTTACAAGACAAGCAATAACAACAGTTGACAAAAGTGAAAATAGAAAAGCTTGTATTAACTGTGAAGGTAGTTTTACCAATTGTGAAAAAGGCAGTATATATAATGCAAAGAATTGCCTAAAAGACTTTGTCGAGAAAATAGATCTTATTGAGGAATCATATGCAAATAATATCGAGAAAACAGAAAATGGATATTTAATAAGATACATGAGAAGAAATAGAGAGGAAACTATTGAGACTGAAATTTTAATTTTAGCTTCTGGGCCTGTTGAAACATCAAAATTAATACATTCTTTACTCAGTGCTCAAGAAGAAAAATATCAAGAAATGCATCTGAAGTTAAATCATAATCCAATGACACGTTTATTTTTCTTTTCTTTCAGAAAAAATATTGAAAACAATTTTCCTGCAGGTCAGATAGTTGGTAGAATTAAGTATACAAATGATGAGTCTTTTTATCTCTCATTAGTTGATGGAGTTTCTATTCCAACCTCAGATATAATGCTTAATTCTCCTTTCAAAAATAAATTTATATATAAAATAATTGATATTATTAAAAAATATCTAGTTTTTGGGTTTGTATTTTTTTCTTCAGATCACTCTGATGTTGAAATTAATATTAATTCTAAAAGCATTAGTATAGAACAAAATGAAGAGAGAAAAATTTCTAGTTTAATTTCTTTTTCAAGAAAGATAATAAGGAAATTTTTTATTAATAATGGCCTTTTACTTATGCCCAAAGTTTTATCTTATATGACTCCTGGTAGTGATTTACATCTAGGCAGTGTTTTCCCAATCGGAAAAAAGAAATATCTCAATGTAGATGAAAACTGTAATCTAAATGGCATGAAAGACTTGTATATTGTTGATGGCAGTTGGCTCCCTAGAGTTCCAGAAAAACCTCATACTTTTACACTGATGGCTAATGCGGTGAGGGTTGCAGATTATATAAATGGATAAATATAGAATCAGAAAACATGGTTACTGAGTTAAAGGAATTTACTGATAAAGAAATTCATGAATTTACTTCATTTAGTAAAACTTATTACAACAATATTGAAACAACTGATTATGAATATGTTAAAAATAAATTTACTGATTATTCAAATAAACATCGATCTTTTCATTTAAAAATTAAAAATGATAAAGATTTTTTAGGTAGAGCCTCTTTAAATGAAAGATCATTATATATTCAAAATAAAAAATATATTATAACTCAAGTTACAGATCTTTTAGTAAATAAGGAATACAAAGATCCTATGATTTTTATCAATCTTGTTAAATCTTATAATAAGTTAAATAATGACTTTGTTATTCATGCTTCTAATGAAAACAGTGAAAACATCTACAAAAGATTTTTTAAATTTAAAATTATTTTCAATTTAACATCTTATGGATTTCCAATAAAATTTTCAAAAATTATTGAAAAAATATTCGATAAGAAAATTTTTGTAATAAAACTAATTGATATTATTTATAATTTTTTGTTATCAATTTTATTTTTTATCTTATCAATATTTAGCTCATTAAAATTAGATGAATGTAGCATAAAAGAATTTGATATAGAAAATAGAAGTAAGTTTATAAACAAAAATCCTAATACTATGGAAAGAGATACTTACTTTCTAAATTGGAGATTCGAAAAAAATCCAAATGAATATTTCTTTAAGAAGATATTAAAAGGCAAGAACTCTTATGGTTTTCTTATTTTTAGAAATACCTCACATTTAGAATTGAACGTTACTTTACTTATGGATATTTTAATTACTGAAAATCTTAATTTTTTTGATTACTTAAAATTACGAATTAATATTATTAAAGAAGCAATTCTATCAAATAATGATATCTTTTTTTCTATAGTTAATAATAATAACAAAAACTTGAAAAAGGTTTTTAGGTTCCCAATTATTCCAATTAGTGATAATCTACTTCAACATGGTACGCCTATATTTTGTAGCAGTATCGAAAAGAAATTAAATATTAAGAACTTGAAAGAAACACATTTCACACTTGCAGATCTTGATTACTTTTAGGAGCAAAAATGAGCAAAACAAAAGAGATAATTGAAGAGGCAATTAAAGAAGTTAATAGCCAATTTGATGATCTAAATATTGAAAATAAATCTGATTTTTTACTTTTAGACTCTGAAAGTAGCATTGATTCAGTTGCCCTTGTCAATTTATTCATATCTATAGAGACATTAATTGAAGAAAAGACGGGAAAAGAGATTAGTGTGGTAAAAGAAGATTCATTTGAATCAGATTCGACACCTTTCAAATCAGTAGGATCATTAACATCATATGTTAAGTCACTTTTAAATGAGTGAAGTTACTAAAAGAAAAAATATGGTTATAACTGGCACCTCTAGGGGTATTGGAAAATTTTTAGCAGAATACTATATTAAAAAAGGTTTTAACGTATTTGGTATCTCTAGGTCAGACTCAAGTATAGACATGGAATACTATTCTCATAGTCAATTGGATTTAGAAAATTCTAATGAGATTATGCTCTTCTATAAAAATTTTAAGAAAGAAAATAAGTACCTTGACGTTTTAATAAATAATGCTGGTACATTAACATCAATGAATTCGCTAATTATTCCACAAAAAAGCGTGGAGAGCATGATAAATACAAATATAAAAGCAAATTTTTTTATGTCGAGGGAAGCAGCGAAAATTATGATGCTACATAAAAAAGGTAGAGTTATAAATATTGGTTCCATGGCCAGTATCTTAAAGCCAAAAGGAGACTCTGTTTATGCCATGACTAAATCTGCAATAAGTAATTTATCTCAAGTATTAAGTAAGGAATATTCTGAATATGGAATCACGAATAATACATTAGATATTACTTATATTGAAACTGATTTATCTAATAAGATAGATAAGAGTGCAATAAAAGAAATTATTAGTAATCTTCCTATACCCCGACCAGCAAAATTCGAAGATATTACAAATGTAATTGATTTTTACCTACTAGAAGAAAGTGGCTATATTACTGGTCAAAGTATTTCATTAGGCGGACTATAATCATGGCAGAAATATCGAATTATAGCCATGAAGGTTGGCAGGTTATTTGTATTACTAATGGAACCTGGCAACAAAATTGCTATTTAATTAAAAATGATAATTCAAATGAATGTATAATTATTGATCCTGGTAGTGAGATAGATGAAATAATAAGTGAAATTAAAAAAATTGATAGTAGGCCAATTGCAATTTTAAACACACATGGTCACTATGATCATATTGGTGCAGTTAGTGAGTTAAAGGAGGAATATAAAATTAAATTCTATGTACATTCTAAAGATAAGAAATTAATTAAACATGCAAATTTATATAGAATAATATTTGATAATACAAAAATGATAAAAATTCCTAAAATAGATTCTTTTTTAGAAAGTGATCATGGAATCACTTCTGATAATAAATGGAAACATTCAATAATATTTACACCAGGTCATACTGAAGGAAGTTGTTGCTTAATATTTGATAATATAATTTTTACTGGTGACACTCTCTTAAGTAATGGTCCTGGAAGGACAGATTTACCAGGAGGTAATAAAAGAAAACTCAAGAATAGTTTGGAATTACTAAAAAAAATTGGAACAGATAAATTAGTTTTTCCTGGTCACGGTAAACCTTTTAATTTAAAACAAACTTTAAATTAGTAATGCCTACAATTAAAAATATATCAATCAGTTTTCCTGAGAATTTTGTTAATAATTTCGAGATTGATAAGATGAGACCTAAATGGAATATTAAAAGAGCTTCTTCAAGAACAGGGGTAGAAAAAAGAGGTATTTGTAAAAAAAACGAGACTGTTTTAGATCTTTCAATAAAAGCTGCAAACAAAATATTTGAAGAAAATATTATTTCAGCTGAAGCTATAGATGGCATTATTTTCTGTACCCAATCAGCTGACTATATAATGCCTAACAATGCATCATTAATTCATGGGAAGTTTAATTTTTCTGAAAAAACAATGGCCTTTGATATTAATCTCGCGTGTTCAGGATTTCCCTATTCGATTGGAATAGCCTCAAATCTTATTAAATCTGAAAGTGCAAATGATATTTTGTTATTTTGTGGAGATACATATTCAAAATTAATGTCTCCTGGAGATCGATCAACTAATCTTCTGTTTGGTGATGGGGTTGCTTGTATTTACATATCAAAAGAAAATGGTGGCCTGAAATTAATTGACTCAGAGTATTATACAAGCGGAGTTAATTATGAAAGATTTATTTTAGAAAATGGCGGAGCTAGAAACCCAATACGAAAGCATTTTGAGTATGAAGATGATTTTAATCAAGTTACATCTGATGATCCAAATTTTATTAATATGGATGGTGTCGGCATTTTAAGTTTTTTTAATAGTAGAGTACCAAAATCAATAATATCAATTCTTAAAAAAAATAATTTAAACATAGATGATATTAAATATTTTATTCCACATCAGGCGAGTAAAATAGCTGTTGAAAGTATTAGAAAAAGATTAAAGATAGATGACTCTAAATTTTATTTTAATATTAAAGAAACAGGTAACCTGACTTCTGCATCTATTCCATTGGCCCTATCACAATTGTTAAATGAAAATAAAATTGTTAAGGGAGATAATATAATATGCTGTGGCTTTGGTGTAGGCTTATCATGGGCGACAAGTTTACTAAGGTATGAATAATGAATGCATTAGAAAAAGTTCTTGGTAGAGTTGATAAATCAAGTAATAAGATATGTATTGTGTATGAAGATGTCAGCTATTCATACAAAGAAGTATTCGAAGAAGTTGCAATAGTACAAACAATTATAGAAAAGAATAAAATTAAATCAGGTGATGTTGTTTGTTTAATTGGAGATTATTCGATTACCTCTATAGCTTATTTAATAAATTTAATAAATATTGGTATTATTCTTATTCCCCTAACAGACTCAACTTTTAGAAGAGTTAAGCAAAACTTAGATGAAATTGAAATAGATTATGTTATCGATTTAAGAAACAGTAATGTAAAAATAGAAAAAAAATTTAAAATTAAAAACAAAACTTCTAACGAATTTATCAACATCATTAAGAATAGAAAAGTTCCTGGATTGATATTATTTACTTCAGGGTCAAGCGGTAAACCAAAGGGAGTTGTACACGATTTTTCCAATTTATTAAAAAAGTTTGAAACTAAACGACCTGCTTTTATAACAATAAATTTTCTAATGTTTGATCACTGGGGAGGACTAAATACACTGCTTCATTGTTTTTCAAATAATAGTTTAATTATACTACCTAGCTCTCGCAATCCCGGCTATATATCTTCTTTAATTGAAAATTATAAAGTAGAGCTATTGCCAGCTACGCCAAGTTTTTTAAATATTTTATTGCTTGGTGGACATCAAAATAAATACAATTTAAGTAGTTTAAAAATTATTAGTTACGGAGCTGAGCCTATGCCTCAGTCAACTTTATCATTAGTTAGTAAGGCATTTCAGGATGTTAAATTGCAGCAGACTTATGGTATGATTGAGATTGGAGTGCTCAGATCAAAATCTGAAAGCAATAATAGTTTGTGGGTAAAGCTAGGTGGTGAAGGTTATGATTTAAGAGTTAGGGATGGAATCCTTCAAGTTAAATCTGATGCAGCTATGTTAGGTTATATTGGGGTTGAAAGTCCATTTACTTCTGATGGATACTTCATTACTGGAGATAGTGTAGAACAAAAAGGTGAATGGTTAAAAATTCTTGGAAGAAAATCAGAACTTATTAATGTAGGAGGAGAAAAAGTTTACCCTGCAGAAGTTGAGTCAATTATGTTAGAAAATAAAAAAATTTCAGAGGTAGCAGTTTACGCGGAGCCCAACCCTCTTTTAGGTCAGATTGTTTGCGCTAAGGTTGTTCTCGCTGAAAAATATAAAAAAGAAATAAGTTCGTCTGATATTAAGAAAATATGTATTCAGATGATGCAGAGGTATATGGTTCCAAGCAAAGTTAAGATTGTTGATTCCATTGAAAAAAGTGAAAGAGGTAAGACAATAAGGAGATAAAGTTGATCAATTAAATGATTGGTTTTATATCTTTTGAAAATTTATCCCAAGTATAAAACTTTCTTGTTTCATATAATAAACTTCCTTCATGTGGTTTTTCTAAAACTCTTTCCACCGATACTTTTTGTATTTTTAGGCTGTTATTTGTTAAAAAATAAAATAAAAAAAAGGGGAAAAGGCCAATCCAAGTTTTTATTTGTGATGGATAACTAAGGCAAAATAAAGTCCCCTTTATTCTATCTTTTAATGATATTGGAATTTTTATTATTTCTCCATTAACTGGAAGTGGCGATAATACTGCAAAGAAAGGCTTCAGACATTTGTAACTATTGTAAAGAGGAAATTGGAAAAGTTTGTTTTTTAAATTATTTTTTTTAGATGCTATTACTGTAGCAACATGGAGTGCATCATGATCCTGGTGTCCTCCTTCGTAAGCAGTAACATACATAGATTCAATATTTTCTACTTTAGAAAGAAATGAATTAATCCAATCACTAAGTTTAGAAATATTCTTTGATAAATGACCATCCTTAAAATTTAAATCTTTGCCTATGAATCTAATATTTTTTGATTGCACTCCAATTCTTTTTAAGACTTTAGTCGATTCATGATTTCTTGTTTCAGATTTTAAGCCACCATCGGTCATAAATAAGCATATAACATTTGAGTTATCTTGATTAGCGTAGTTTTCAATGATGCTAATTATCCCAAGTTCATCATCCTGATGTGCGAAGAAAAAAATTATATTATTTTTCATATTGTTGAGAAGGTATAAAAAATAATTTCTATTTTTTTGGTATAACAGAAATATCATATTGTAAGAATGCTAATATGAATTGAATTCCTGTTATTACAGTTAGTATTGATAGCATTATTGTTCCTATTGGAGTGCTAATTTGCTGATCCGAGTAACTTATCCAGTTAGTAATACCATGATATAAGCCGAAAACTAATAACCCAAGACCTAAAGGAAGTTGTATTGAAGCTACAGACATGTCTCTTAAATAATAATTATAAAAAATTCTTTTAATAAAATTTATCAGATGCCGGTAAGGAAATTCAATTAAAACTCTTGAGATTTTTAAATTACTAGTTTCATCTGCATATTTAGGATCCATTGGAACATCTATAACCGTTGCTCTAGCAGTATTTAACCGAAAAAGCATGTCTGTTTCAAAAAAATATCTTTTGTTAATTTTGTTAAGAGGAAGGTATTTAAGAATCTTTGTATTTATTGCTGTATATCCATTGGTTGGATCAAATAAGTCCCAATACCCGGACGATAATTTTGTTAAGAAAGATAAAAATGCATTACCTATGAGTCTAACTGTAGGCATCCTTGATATGTTTTCTAAATAATAAAATCTGTTACCCTTACTATAATCACATCTGTTTTTTACTATTGGATTAATGAAGTCGGGGATTAATTTAGCATCCATTTGACCATCACCATCTATTTTAATTACGATATTCATATTATCTTGAAGAGCTCTTTTATATCCGCTAATAACTGCACCTCCAACACCTTGATTCTCTTTATGTTTAATTAATTTAATTCTTTTATCTTTGCAAGTTAAGGCAACCTTACCAGATTTTTCTGGACAGCAATCATCAATCACATAGATTGCAGAAATATATTTTGGTATACTTTTAATAACAGTTTTTATTTGATTCTTTACTTTGTAAGCTGGTATTACAACGGCAATCTTAAAATCATTTAGATTAATTTTTTCCATTTGAGATAACTATTTATTTGAATATATCAATTATATTTGTGATGTAATCACATTTTTTTTTGAGGTAAGATAAAGATTATTCCACCAATTATTCCTTGAATTGTAATGGTTATACCGAAAAGGACTGAACAAATAAATGCTTCCTCTAGACCAATTCCAAACAAGCTAAATATGATTACTACCCCAGTTTCTCTTGGCCCAAAACCTCCTATAGCAAATGGAAGTAATGACGGGATAATAATTGCTATTGATATACTGAGTATTAATAAATACGGGATATTTAAATCAATTGACTTGCAGCAAAATAAAAAAGCTGACATCACAAATAAGTTATTAATTAATGAATATGGTAAAGATTTAAATATTATTAGAGGATTTAGAGCTTCATTAATGTAAATTAAAAAATTTTTAAATTTAGTAAAATTTGAAAATATTGTTTGTAATAATTTAGAAGCAAAATAAGTGGCAATTGTACCCACAATTATTAGTAATGATGTTACTAAGAAAAAGAAAAAAAAAGGTATCTGCATAATCTTTATCTCAGGAAATACATTTAAAATATTTATATTGAAAAAATAAATAATGATTGAAGAAGAAGCTGAAACTATAACCAGACCTAAGAAGCCAGATATTCTATCAGAAAAAAGTGTATTTATAATTTTTAAATATGAAAAATCTGAATTCTTTTTTATTGCTTGAGTTCTCCAAGCATCAATTCCGATATGTCCAACCGGCAATAAAGTAATTAAGGCAACACCTTCAAGGTATATTTTAAGCAGAAAAAAAAAGTCTAACATCAACTTTCTTTCAGCAAGTATTTTTTTATATCTCAAAGAACCAACTAAGCAGGATAGAAATGTCAATAAAACTGCTAAATAGAACCATGATAATTTAATATTAATAAGCAGATCAGTTATTGTTTCTAAATCTAGAAAAAAAATTATTGTAAATATTAAAATTATGCCAACAAGTGGTCTTAAGATTTTAAGAATCATAAGTTAGATATCTATTTTTAAATACGATCCATCTATAGTGCAATATTTGTTGAAGAGATGGAAATTTAAAATAATTTGATAGCTCATCTTTATTTGCTTTAGTCTTAATTTCATGTCCTTCAGATATATTTTTAATCAATTTTGTAAGCATTTTCCTTCCTACATCTGATGATTTTTTCCAAACGGACAATAAGTCATCCCTTTTGGAAATTTCAACATATTCTTGATCGATAATATTTCCAGAATCTAACCTCTCATTAACATAGTGAATTGTAATTCCATTCTTTTTTTCTTTGTATCTCATAGAGTGTAAGATTGTCATAAGCCCCCTATATTTTGGTAATTCACCGAAATGAATATTTATTGTTCCATGTTTAGGAAGGTTAAATTCTTTTTGATATAACTTTTTAGAGCAATTTATTAATAATAGAAGATCAATCTTACTATCTAATAAAATATTATATAAATTTCCATCATTTACTGATGGCAGGTTATCGATAGGAATATTTTTAGAGATGCAAAAGTTTTTTATTTTTCCTCCAAAAAAAACTCCTTTGATTACTTTATATCCAAACAAGAAATAATTAAAAAAACCATATATGAGTGGGCTAAGAAAAACTCTCTTTAAGGTAAATAATCCTCCACTTAATCCTACACCTTTAATATTGTTAGGAAACTCAGAATAAATTTCTTCAATAATATCTTTTGAATATAACGGATCTTCGGTTGTAATAATATAAATATTTTTCACAAAAAATTATTTTAAAAACTTCTTTTTACTAAATTTTAGGATTAGGTTTAATATTCCTTTTGATAATACTTCATCAATAGATGTAAAGAAATAATTTATATCTTCATTTGTTGCAACTAATGACGGCGAAATAATTAAATGAAGTTCTTTTCCAAGACTTGTAAAAGTCAATATATTGTGTGAACTATATAATTCAGAAATTATAGAAGCTAGTATTAGCTTTGACATAAATCTTTTGTCTTTAAAGAGTTCACCGGGCACTAAATTAATTAAATTATCAATTATTTTAGGTGTTTCTTTTATAAACAAACCAAAGACCCCGCCTGACCCCCTGAAATCAGAGATTATTTCAGGAAACTTCTCTTTAAGAGTTGTGAAACCCTTTATTAAATTTACCTCAATATCTTTTGCTTTTTGAGAATAGTTTTCTTCTATTAATATGTTGATAGATTCAATTGCTGTGATGGTTTCTTCACCAAATCCATAAAAGGTAGAAGTTTGAAGATTAGCAGATAATGGAGTTTCAAAAGACTTTTTAAATACTTTATCTCTGGTCACTAATCCTGATATGGAAGCTTTGCCACCACCAAATGATTTTGCCATACAAAGTATATCTGGAATAAGACCGTTAAAGTTCATGAAATAAAATAACTCCCCGGTTTTACACCATCCAGAATATACTTCATCAAAGATTAAAACTATATCTTCTCTATCGCAAATTTTTCTTAAACCAAACAAAAAATCTGAAGAGCATTTTTTCAAATTACTAATATTTATTGGTTCAATTATTATTCCTGCAACTGTACATTTGCCATTCTTGTCTCTTAAATTATCAATCTTTTGACTAACAGATTCTAAACTATTAAATGTAAATTGATGAGTGCCGGGTATTTTTGGGTATTCAAAAAAATTTTCAGGTGAATTAGTTACACTTTCTGATCCAAAAAGTTTTCCATGAAATGCTATATCTGAGAATAAAATATTTTTACGATTTCCTTGGTGATATTTAAAAGCAGTTTTTAGAGCCCAATCAACAGATTCAGACCCTGAATTGGGAAAAAAACAATAATTTAAATCCCCCGGCAGTAAATTTGATATATTGCTGCTTAATGCAGCAATATATTGAGAAAAATAATTTCTATGAACTTCCATCCTTTTCTCATTTTGAAAATCTTTTCTTACCTGTAAAATTCTTGGATGGTTATGACCATGATTTAAGACCCCAATTCCACCAGTGAAATCAAAAATTTTTTTCCCATCCTTGGTATATATATACATTCCCTCGGAGTGACTAACTAACTCTCTTCCAAAATCAAAAACAGATAATAGTTCAACTCGTGAAGCATTTACATGTTTGTTGTACAATCTATGTACATCTTCAATACTTAGATTCTTTGCATCACTTATAGAATAAAGATTTTTTTTAGACATTTTTTGTAATTGTGACATTATAAATAAGATTTAAATCAACTAAAGGTATTTTCAATGGTAGAAACTGCTCATTTAGCATTCCTTCATATTTGTATCTAATAATTGAAATTAAATTAAAAATAGAATTTATATGTTCTGTAGCATGAAAATATGAATATTCATTTATTGTCATTGATGATGATTTTGAAATAACAAAATTTTTAATATAGAATCTTCCAAGTCTCCACATTATTCCAGGGTCAGCAGGAAGAGAAATACTTAGATTACCGCCTAAAGACAGTTTGCTCATCATTTCATCCAAGAAAACTTCAGGATTCTGAATATGTTCTAGACATTGACAAATTATAATTCTATCAAATAACTCATTATCAAAAGGAATTTTATCACCATTGTAAACAACATACTCAACCCTATCATTATCTTTATAAAATTCTTTATACTCGTCAGTTACTTCTAATATGAAATATTTTTTATAGTCATGATTAACGTAATTTAAGTGAGAATGTGACCCTGCTCCTATTTCAAGAACATTATTAAAATTAGAATTATAATTTAATGTTTCTTCTAACTTTTTATGTCCATGCTTCATTATTATTCCTTGAATTCCAGAATAAAGTGTGTCGTGATATTCTGATGTTGATAGCTTCAATTTTTTCATGGGTTTTATGACGAGTAAGATGTTAATTTATTTTCTAATTTATCATATGTTTAGTATAGATTAAACCAATGATAAATTAGGTCTCGTTTACTATATTTTCAGCAATTCGATAGGCATTGCTCATAGAAATGAATGTTGGTGGGGTTGAGGCAATTCTATCAAGTGACGAGGAGTCGGAAATATAGATATTTTTAAAAGGAAATAACTCTCCATTAATGTTTGTTGTTCCAATTGTTGGATTTTTATTTGGTGGTAAACTTGATCCAAAATGTTGGCTAACCCCTACTTTTGACCTAATGAAAATGGGGAGTGGAAAGCACTTTAGCTTAAACAGCAATTTATTTAATCGCATATATAATAAAAAAATATATTTTGATGAAAATTTTTTATTTTTTTCTTCCTGAATAAAAAAAGATTTTTGTTCTTTATTATAAAAGATTTTCATATAGTTACTTATTTCTTCAGGAAAATAAACCACCCCAATCATTATTCGGCTAATAATAAAGTGAAAAGATTTGAGCAATAACTCTGACAAAAATTTGGGGAAGACCCTATTTATAGCATCTCTTAATAATAATGTGGCATGATATAATTGTAACTGGATTGTATGGTTTTTAATTTCAGTTTGCATGAATATTTGAGAGAGGCCAATCGTATTCTTTTCTTCATTTTTCTTTGATTTAAATAATGTAAAGTACAAAAAGAAATATTTCTGAGAATCTTTAATAGTCAACGTTTTACAATTATATTCATTTAATAATTTTAGAACTAATTTAGAAGTATTTATTGTTCCGGCAGCAATTATAACCTTATCAAAGTTTAAATTGATAATTTCATTGTTTTTATTTTCACCCAATAGATGAATAGATTCTTTATTATGAATAATTTCTTTTATAGTTGTATTTTCTATTAAATTAATATCACTTTTAATAGTTTCTAAAAAAAAGAAAGCGTTGAATATTGAATTCATATGACACCCATACATCTCTAGTCCTGAATTTATGCATAGATTGTTATTTATTCCTTTATCAGTTTGAATTGCAAGTTTAGAGTATCCCAATCTTATCTTATGATTTTTAAAAAATTTTTTATTGTTATTGTATATATCAATGATTTGATGTGCTTGAGAACAATAATTAAGAGAAACACTATTATAGTTGATATTATAAGGTGCATTTAAATCAATATCATCCTTAAATCCTGAAACAGGGAACACCTTTGTTATATTTGATAATTGTTTACTAAAATCATTAGAATAATTATAATTATTTAGATCGTTTTCTGATAACCCAGTAACAGTCGCACCCCAAACATTTGATAATCCGCCTAACGAGTGAGATACATCAAAATCTAATTCTTTTGATTTAACTAAATCATCCTCAATATCTTTATATACATCGTCACTACCAAAAAATGTTTTTTTTGGAATCAAGTTTTTCGAATTTCCTTTTTTTTCTTCCCAAAATCTGTGTTGTTTGTCTCTATCTACTGATTTTAAATAATTTTGAATCTTCATTATTTTATCTGAGAACAAACTTTGTCCTGATGATATAATAGTTACATCAAACTTATTTTTATGCTTTAGCAATGGCATTGCAGATGCAATGCCATTTGGGCCAGCACCAATTATTCCAATTCTGATTTTATCTTTACTCATTTTTTTGTTCGTATTTTTAGACTATACGATAAGGCATCGTCTAAGGATATCTTTGTTATGTGCTGCTTCATACATATGTTATTTCCTTTGCATGGTGGAAAATCTGTTAAATGAACACATGGAGAGCACTTTAATCTATTATAAAATATTTTTTCTTTAAGAGCTGAAATATTTTGAAGCCTTGTACTAGGGTTAGTTGGACCCCAATAAGAATAAATATTCATATTTAACTGTCTAACAATATGATTTAGCCCAGAATCAATTGTAAAAAAAATATCTGACTTTAAAATTATTTGAACTGATTCTCTAAGATTAAGTTTGCCAACATAATTTTTTATATTTATTTTTGGATTCCAAAGATTGAGTTCCTTTTTTAAGTTATTGCTTTTTTCAACATCACTTTTACTTCCAACAATAAAGATATCTTTTATTTTTAATTGTTTGATATCTGTCAAAATACTAACCCATTCACTAGCACTAAATTCCCTTTCTGTTCCCAATTCTGAACAATAAGGTCCAATTGTTAAAGCCTCTAGTGAAGATTTTTTCTTATGAGGGGTAAAATTATTTTTCTTCATTAAATAAGGATAAATTTCCTGATAGTTAAATTGTTTTATTCCAAAAAATCTCACAGCTTCTTCATAATATTGACTTAGTAAATGTGATTCATCAAAATTGATCTTATGAGTAAGGACACCTTTTTGCCATGGATGGTGATTAGAATAAAATCCGATTCTATTTTTAGCCATCGACAGTAATGAAAATAAGGATGTTAATTTTGAGTGAACTTCAAGATCAATTATTGCATCAGTAAAAAATATTTTTTTAAGAGCTATAATAGAAGTAAGAGTTATATTTAAAAATGTATCTGTTTTAATAATAATAATTTCATCAAATACTCCCATTAAGTTGGCAAAATTTAATGTAGAGTCGGAACCTATAAGGATAAGTTTTTTATTTGGGTATTTTTTTTTTAATTCTCTCAAGGCTGCTAGAGCAGCAAAAAGATTTCCACCTCCTAAGACTTTTATTACAGTTATAGATTTTTTTACATTCTTAATTTCATGCTCTCGATTTAATATTTTACCCAATAAAAGAGAAATAGGAGTAATTGATCTTAGTAAGAAATATCCAAGATATTTATCAATTAATTTTTTAGTTCTCAACTTCATGATTATTTAATTTCAAGTATTACTGAATTTGAAATACTATTTAAATTTTTAATATATAAATTATGTTTTGCTTTTTTTAATAAAAAGTTTTCAGGGATAATTGCCGTTGCTATATTATTATCAATATAGGTTTTCAAAGGAATATCATTGATAAAAATTTCTGAATATTTACTTAGATTACTGCTTTTAAACCATATTGCACTTGAGCCGTCTTCTTGAATATTAAATGAAGATCCAATTTCAATTTCTTTTGGTTCATAATCTTCAATAATAAAGTTTGCTGACAATGAGTTAGCAATATCTTCATATAAAACATCCGATTTTCCTGTATTAATTGCACGCAATAATTTTTTTGACAAATTCTTGTGACCTTTCTCAGTTAAATGAGAGTCAAGTATATAGTAATTGCTTGGATTAAGATCTGAAGTAGAAACAAAAATAATATTTAGATTTTTATATTCTTCGTCCTTTAGTAAATTTCTAACAGAAATAAGAAACCAATCATTTTCGAGCCTGTATTCATTTTCAAATAATATAATTTGTACGTCTTTAGTAATTTCAAATGAATTTAATACATTAAGAAAAATTTTAGCTTCTAAATCATGTTCTTGTTTACTCTTCTGAAATCTTTCTTCTTTCCAATCATTTAAATACTTAAAAGCAGGATATAAATTTTTAAAATGTTCATAAGAATATATAAAGGGTGAATATTGTTTTCTATTTAAGTGATCGTCAATAGTTTTTTTATACTTATCAATTGATGAGATTTTAAGTTTATAATTATTATCAATGTATGATTTATTTTCATCTAGATCATTTAGACAATACTGAATAATTAGATATTTTAGATTTGAAGTGTCTACTCTTTTCAAAATTTCGAGTTCTCTGGCAGTTCCATATGAAGATACTGCAGCGTTAAGAACATTAGTATTCAATTCTTTTTCTATTATAGAAGAAAATGTTTTTTCTTGCTCAACACCCCATCCCATTGCAAAAGAATCTCCTACTACAATAATCTCAGGTTCTTTGAGAGACTTCTCATCATCTCTGACCCCAATCGAGTTTATTATATAAGTATTTGAAAATTCTCTATTTGTGAAAGTGCATGTTCCAGTTTTAAGTACATAAAATAAATCAGGATCATATTTTGAGCATTCAGGTAAGTATTGAATTATATTCCTGTCATATTGATCGTATAAGATTTGGGATGAGAAGTGTAGAGCGGAAGATTTTTTTGAAAGACTAGGATTTGAGAAGTTTAGAAAAAATATTACTTCTATGAAGGTGAAAAAAATTAAAGTTAATGATAAAGTTATTGAAATTAATATAATAAACGAGCTTACTAATCTAGCTTGTTTATTCTTATTAAAATATTGGTTATTCCTTTGCATAGTTGCCTAAATACTCAGTAATGTTTTCGTATTCTTTGATTAGTTTTTTTAATTTAATTGGATTACCAGAAGCAATATCATTTGTCTCTGCTCTATCATTTTCTAAATTATATAATTCCCAATCACTCCCTCTCTCAAGGACTAATTTATAGTTATTTTTAATTATTGCTTTATGTCCATCATGATGGAACCACAAAGATCTTGTGTCGTATCTATTTATATTTCCTTCTGCTGACAGAACACTAGAAGCAAGGCTTACCCCATCAAAACTTGGAAAGTTTTGTTCCTTTTGAATTTTTATAGGATTTTCATTTATTAAGTCTAGAATCGTAGGAACAATATCGATAACATGTCCTCTTTCAGTTTTTATTGTTCCTGTATTTTTAATCTTTTCTTTCCAGCTAATAATTAATGGGGTTGCAATACCACCTTCATGCACCCATGTTTTATGTTTTCTAAAAGGGGTATTTGAAACTGAAGACCATCCTGGTCCTAATGATAAGAAAGAATTTTTAGAGCCAGCTTTAGCATCAGGATCATGGCCATTTCCCCTGATCATTATTTCTGAACTAGCTCCATTATCTGAGATAAAAATAATCATTGTATTTTCAAGAATATTATTTTCAGAAAGTGTATCAATGACTTTACCAATCTCTAAATCAATCCGATGAACCATTGCAGCGTGTATTTCCATTTTTTTTGATTGAAATTCTTTTTGTTGTGGTGTTAGCTTATTCCAAGAGATTGGAAGATTTATTTCATTTTCACCTAACATTACTAAATCATCTTTATGCTCGTAAGGTGGCCCCAAAGATCTATTAACTTCGGATAAGTCACCAATTATCATTCCCATTTCCTTTTGTTTTTTGAATCTGGATTCTCTAATAGAATCCCATCCACTGTTATAAGATCCATTATAAATTTTAATATCCTCTTCGTTTGCTTGAAGTGGAAAATGAGGAGCTGTGTAAGCTAAATATAGGAAGAAGGGATTTGATTTATTATTAAAATGATTATCATTTATATATCGTATTGCATGATTTGTAATTTCTGTTGTTGAATAGTAATTTTCGTTCTCTTTTATTTCTTCAAGCGGTATTCCATGTTGAGTGTGATTCTTTGGATCAAAATGTCGGTCATGGTCAATTAATCTATATGCCTTGTGAAAACCATTATCAATTGGTTTTCCATCAATGTGCCATTTTCCAGAAAAGAAGTTTGTGTATCCAAAGTTTTCTAAGTATTGAGGTAATAGAATGGCCCAATTTGGCCTTTTACCAAAAGGGTTTTTTTTAGAAGCAACAATTGATTCATCTGAGATTACGTCTCTATTTATTTTTTGAGGATAATGGCCTGACAATAATGCTGCTCTGGTAGGCCAACATCTTCCTGTATTATAAAAATTGGTGTATCTAATTCCATTATTAGCTAAGTTATCGATATTAGGAGTATGAATCTCACTTCCATATATACCAATATCTGAATAGCCTAGATCATCAGTTAATATAATTACTATATTTGGTTTATTTTTATGGTTAAGGTTATATTGATAAAAGAAAAAAATAATTAAAGTTGAGATTAAAATAAGAGCTAATAATAAAATATTCTTATTTTTTTTCATAAAATATTATAATAGCTGACAATATATGAACAATATTAATTTAATTTTAAGGTCTGCAATATTAATTGCTCTACCAATATTAATATTTTTAACTTTCCAATTTTTTGATTCTAACATTTATTGGAATTATTATCAATTACATTGGGATGTGGCTCTATTTACATTTTTGTTGTTGTTATCAAACCTCTTTATTTTCTATATTATTTCTAGAATTACTAATAAATTCCATCTTTCAAATATTTTTTTACCTCTTGTTGTTACTTTTATTATCTTAATTTCTTTTTCTTCAGTAAGAGAAGTAGCTTTTTTAAATTTGATTTTTATATTTTTTTCTTTAGGAGTTGCATTATTTACATCATTTTTTTTTAAAAGCATTGCATACCTTTCACTAAATTATCTTGTAAGCATAGTATTTATGCAAATAGTTCTTTTGCTGCTTTCTTTTTTTAATCTACTTCAACCAATCGTAGTACTAACTCTATTCTTTTCTATTTCTGTATTTGGATTCTTATTGAATTTAAAATATTGTAGTAATTTAATTAATAAATTATTTATTAAGATAAGTTTTATTGAAACAATATCTATACTAATTCTATCCGCAATATTCTTTTATTCTTTTATACTCACAACATTACCTCAGACACAATCAGACGGACTTGTATATAGGCTTACCTTTTTAGAACAAATAAAAAATATAGGAACAATTCCTTTTCATAATTATTTGTGGGATTGGGTTACTCCACAAGCAATGAAGCTAGTATTGGTTCCTGGATATTTTTTTTCAGGTGAGTATGGTGCCTCAACTCAAATTTTTATTTTTTTCATTGTTCTATCATCTATTTTATATCGTCTATTTATTTATTTTATTTCTAATAAAGAATTAGCTTTAATTTTTTCAATTGTTATTCTTGGTAGCCCAGTAGTATGGGTTTATAGTTTTTCTATATTTTTTGAAATACCCATTCTTTGTTTTGTATTTGGTGGGATACTCTCATTGCTGTATTTTAAAAAAGAAAAAAATAATTATTATTTATTTTTCTCAGCACTTTTATTTGGATTTAGTATATTAATAAAAATTAATGTTTTATTATTCATTTCGATATTTACATTAGTTTATGTACTATATTTATTATTTGATAAGAAATTAGAAACTAAAGATTTATATAGTTTTTTAATTGGTTTTGTAATTTTTTTATTTGTTGTCATTCCATGGCTGTATTTAACTTTTTTAAAGACAGGAAATCCACTTTTTCCTTTTTTACCAAATCTGTTCCCGGGTACTTTTATTGAAGCTAACAATTTTATTAGTCCAAAGTATATAGAATTATTTTACTATCCATTAAATATTTTAAGTATTTTTAGCTTACCTATTGACTTGTTCTACAACGGAATAATGTTCCACTCATTCGATGGTGCAACTAATGTATGGCCAATGTGGTTGTTCCTTCCTTTACTGCCTATTGTCTTGCTTAATTATAGGAAAATTTCAGGATTGATTTACTCTATTATAATCGCCGCTATTGCTACCATAGTACTCACCCATTTTTTTTCTGACAATATCCTAATACTTAGATACTGGTTGCATGCATATGTAGGATTAGTCGTAATTTCCCTTATCTTATTTGAGAAAAATTTACATATTTTTACATTTCAAAAATATATAAGTTTTACTTTTAGAATTTTAATATTGATTTGGAGTATAATATTTTTATCAATTGCAGGCATAAGAATTAATTTTGATCTAAATTTGGGCCATGAATATTTTTGGGATAAATCAAAGTTAAACAGCAAAATAGATTCATTATCTTATGGGATCCCATCATTTATTAATAATCAAATTAAAAGTGGAGAAAGTGTTGCTGTTACTGGAAACTTTTATTTTGTTCATAGGCTTGATAGTCATGCTTATTTTATGTGGTACAAAGATGATCTCTTTGGCAATGTATCTGACTTAGAAAAAACTAAGAACTTTATAAAATCAGAAGATATCAGATTTTGGATAATAGATACTAAAGAAAAAAGTCAATTTTTAGATAAGTTTTATAATTCGAACTTTCTAAGTGATGAAAAAATAGTTTATGGGAATGATCATTTTTTAATTTACGACCTAAAGAATTTTAATGACGATATTGTTAATACTAACTTATTTAATCCTGAATTTAATGAACCTTTGAAGCTTGATATTCCTAGTGGCTCTTATTGGATGAAAAGTAATTTTGTTTTAGATGCTGAGAAAAATGATAGCACAGTAATTATAAAGAAAACCCTGTTTAATAATCAAAATGAAATTGTTTCAGAATTATATGAAGATAGAGTTTTAGATATTGGTGAAAATTTAATTTATTCATCTTCTATAATAAATAATAATGAAATAAAGAAAATAGAAATAAGCATTTACCCTTGGAGAGAAAATATTGATGGAAATTTTGATATGAAATCAGGGAATATAAAATTTTTCAAAAAAAAGTAGATTGTAAATTTGTTCTTGGTTGCGGGGGTAGGATTTGAACCTACGACCTTCAGGTTATGAGCCTGACGAGCTACCAGACTGCTCCACCCCGCGTTATTAGGACTTCTAAATAAATAAAAGTCAGTTTTATTTATCTATATAAAGATTAAAAATTGAAACATATCTCTCATAAACAACTATGTCAAATATTCAATAATACCTATAATTGTTGGAGATATAGCTATTTTAGAATATAGGATATAAAATTTAATTTAATAATTTGTTGAGATTAATGTAAGTTACCACTTATGGATTATAAAAAATTTTTTAAGAATTCAGAGCGTCAATTTGGATTATTGTTGAGTATAGTACTTTTGATTTTAGCTTTTTTTCCATTTAGCTTTACCAATGAAGTAAGATATATATTTATTTTACTTTCGATAATTGCTCTTATTCTCTCTGTTATTAGTCCTTATATTTTTAAACTTCCAAATAAACTATGGAGAAATCTTGGTATTTTTCTTGGAAAGATTATAAATCCAGTCGTTATGATGGTTGTTTATATACTCATCATTGTACCAAGTGGTTTTTTTGCAAGATTCTTTAATAAAGTTTCATTTCATACAAAATTTGATAAAAGTATAAAGAGTTATTGGATTGAAAGAAAAGAACAAGCCGGACCTTTTGATAAACAGTTTTAATTAGATAATTATGATTTCCCTTTTAAAAGAAATATGGCAACTTCTGAAGGTTAGGAAGAAGTTTTGGTTATTGCCAATTATAATTGTTTTATTTATTTTTGGTGGGCTGCTAGTTTTATCTCAGGGTAGTGTAATCGCTCCATTTATTTATACTATTTTTTAGAAATGATTTTATTAGGAATTTCAGCATTCTATCATGATAGTGCTTCAGCACTAATTATAGATGGTGAAATTATTGCTGCTGCACAAGAAGAAAGATTTACAAGAAAAAGACATGATTCAAGTTTTCCAATTAATTCTATTAACTACGTTTTAAAAGAGTCAAATGTTAATCTTGAAGAAGTTGATAAAGTTATCTTTTATGATAAACCACTTTTGAAATTTGAAAGACTTCTTGAAACGTACATATTTATGTCTCCTAAAGGATTTAATTCTTTTAGAATGGCAATGCCAATTTGGTTAAGGGAAAAACTATTTCTTAAAAATTATCTACATAAATCTTTAAAAGAAATCTATGATAATTTTAAAATTGAAAATATCTTATTTTCTGAACATCATTTGAGCCATGCCGCGAGTGCTTTCTACCCGTCTCCTTTTGATGAGGCCATAGTTTTAACTTTAGATGGAGTTGGTGAGTGGGCTTCTTCTAGTGTTATGGTTGGAAAAAATAATAATTTAGAAATAAAGAAAGAAATCCATTTTCCTAATTCTTTAGGCCTTCTTTATTCAGCTTTTACTTATTATATAGGCTTTCGAGTGAATAGTGGAGAATACAAGCTAATGGGTTTAGCCCCATATGGTGAGCCAAAGTATAAAGATATGATTATGAAAGAGATGATAGATATTAAAGAAGATGGATCTTTTCGGTTGGACCAATCGTATTTTAATTATGTTACAGGACTTAAAATGATTAGTAAAAAATTCATTAAATTATTTGGAGAGCCTGTACGTAGACCCGATAAGGATAAAATTACTTCTTTTCATATGGATATTGCTGCTTCAATACAAGCAGTTATTGAAGAAGCTTTGATTAAGATTACAAGATCATTGATTAATGAATATTCAATCAATAACTTATGTTTAGCAGGTGGCGTTGCTTTAAATTGTGTAGCAAATAGTAAAATACTGAATGATAAGAAATTTAATAATCTTTGGATTCAACCAGCTTCTGGTGATGCTGGAGGAGCAGTAGGTGCAGCATTAGCTTACTGGTATATGGAGCTTGGGAATCAAAGAATTATTGATAAAAATGATAGCATGAAAGGATCTTTTTTAGGTCCTAGTTATAGTGATAAAGAGATTGAAAAAGATTTATTAGATTTAGGTGCAAAATTTAAAAAACTTTCTTACGATGAAACAATTAAGCTAACAGCCAATGCTATAGCTGATGAGAAGGCTGTTGGATGGTTTCAAGGAAGAATGGAATTCGGACCAAGAGCTTTGGGCGCCAGGTCTATTTTAGCTGACCCAAGATCAGAAAGAACTCAAACAACTCTTAATTTAAAGGTCAAATTTAGAGAAAGTTTCAGACCATTTGGTCCATCAGTTTTGAGAGAAAAAGCATCAGATTGGTTTAAATTTGATTCCGATAGTCCATATATGCTTTTAGTTTCTGATATTAATGATGACAAAAAGATCAGTATGGATGAAGAGCAGAAAAAACTTTTTGGAATAGATAAGTTAAAAGTTAAAAGATCAGAAATTCCAGCAATAACACATGTAGATTACTCTGCTAGACTTCAAACGGTTAGTGAAGAAACTAACAAAACTTTTTTTGATTTAATTAAAGAATTTGATCGAATATCGGGATGTCCAATTGTAGTTAATACATCATTTAATATTAGAGGAGAGCCAATTGTGTGTACACCAAAAGATGCATTCAAGTGTTTTCTAGGAACTGATTTAGATATTTTAGTTATTGGTAACTACTTTTTAATTAAAAATGAACAAACTATTAAAAATAAAGTTGACTACAAGTCGAGCTATGAACTTGATTAAATGAAAAAGAATTATTTTTTCGATATTATTGGTTTTATTACAATAAATATTTTCTTTTTGTCTATCGCTTTTCCTTTTGTTTTATCATCAATTCTTTCCATAATAATTTTTATTATAATTTCAAATTTCATAAGTGACAGGTACTCTTTTATCTTACTAGGACTGTCACTTTTTTTTTTAGTTATTATTGCAGAGGTTTCATTAAACCTATTGCCTTATAATCCAGCTTCTGGATGTGCGGAAGATGAGTTTAAAATACCTGGTAAAGAATATTACAAACCAAGCAAATCAGTATTTAAATTTCCTTGTGGCTCTCCGGACAATGTAAGAATTAGTGGTGATTTAACTTTGATTGAAAAAACCTATGTTGATTTCTTCACTGATTCAAATGGTTATAGGAACTCATTTGAATTTAATAATAACGATTATGTTGTAATAGGAGACTCATTTACTGTCGGTGTTACGGTTAGTCAAGAGGATATGCTATCAGAACAACTAAGTAAAATTCTAGATTCTAAAGTATATAACGCTTCATTTCCAACTGGACCTTCAGGTTACCATGGTATTTGGCAAAGAATGAAAAGAATAACTCAGCATGACTTTCAGTCAATTTTTTTGATATTTGAAGGAAATGATTTTTTTTGTAGTATTGAGGAAGTTTATGGAGGGATACCGCCACAAAAAAATCCCATATATTATACTTTTGATACTATACAAAGATTAAAATTATATTCATTCAGTTATGGCTTGATGAATAAAGTTGTCTCTTACTACCATCTTAAAGAATCTCCTTTAAAGATTAATGTAAAAGAAATTGGAAATCAAAATGTAGGATTTTTAAATTGGTATATAGATGTATCAGAACGAACTAAATATTGTAATTTAGATAATTGGAATGAAGTATTCTCTTTCTTAGATGAGATAGAAAATTTAAGTTTAGTAGTTTTCATTCCTACAAAATATAGGGTGTACAATCATATGTTTTCAAATAAAAAATTACCTAATTTACAGGGAGAATTTTTACAAAATTTATCTAAGGAAAAGAATTTCAATTATTTAGATTTAACCAATGCTCTAATTGAAAGATCAAACAAATTGATAGAAATTGGAGAATATACTTTTGGTCGTGGTGATACCCATTGGAATAAAAATGGGATAACGGTTGCCGCAGAGGAGATTTCTAAAAAAATAAATCCAAAATAATTGAAATGTTAATTTCTGGGTGTATCCTAAGATATGCATAAATTTAAAAATATTTTAATAGCTGTATTTGTCATTTTTTTTTCTGTATCACTATTTTTTATAACAGTCTTCAATTTAAATATAACTCAAGATTTCATAATAGAAAAATCTTTACAAATTTCAAAAAAAATAGAGTTAAGGGAACAGGAAGAAGCTTTATTGATCGCGAAGCAACAAGCTGAAATTATTCACTACACTGAACAATCTTCGGTCTATGGATTAAATCATGAAGAAATAGTGAATAAATTAAAAGAAGGTGGTTATATAATTTTCATAAGACATGCTGATAGAGATCATAGTATAAATGCTGAAACTTTAAATATTTTAGATCATGCTCCGCTTAGAGGTATTAATTTAGATGATATAAATCTAAAGAGAGGATATTGCCTAACAGATATAGGAATAGAAGAGTCTAAATTACTTGGTATCGCAATCATGAATTTAATTCCAATAACTGAAGTAATAGCAAGCAATACTTGTAGAACAATAGAGACTGCAGAATTTATGTTTAATAAAGTTGATAAGATTACTGATGGTCTTTTACCTGATGGTGCAATAATCAATCCTACGTTTCAAGAGTATATCGATGATGAATATCTAAAAATTTTTGATGTTTATCCACCACCTGGAGAAAATGTTGTTATAGTTGGGCATTCTGGCTCACTTAATAAAATAGGCTTCAATCTTAAAATTGCGCAGTCAGAGTCTATAGTTATAAAACATGACCAATCTGGTGAGTTTCATTTTGTTACAAATTTAAGAGCAAAAGATTGGTTTAGATTTGATTGGTAATACTTATCAAATAAATCAATTAATTATTTTTTTTAAAATAATTATTTTATGAGATAATTTTCCTATAATTTTTGGATATTCTTTGTTTTCGCTTGATACCTTAAGACCAATTACTTTAGCCATTTCTTCAGTCTTATTATTCCATATAAATTTTGGGATAATAGTCATATATATCAAACTTTGATTGATTTGATCTTTTGAAAAAAGACTATTTAATAATCTATTAGCTAATAATTCAATAAATGATAGTAAGCCAAATCTTGATAGAAATTTAATAATATAGCGTAATATAATATAGATTCTTGTTCTTAAACATGAGTAGGGAACACAAATAAGCATTGTTCCATCTTGATGAAGTTCAGATTGCATTTTTTTCATTAATGTCACAGGATCGCAAATTAAATTCAAAGTACTGTATGAGATTATTAAGTCAAATTTACTAATAAAACTCTTTTTAAGATAATCTGAGAGTACAAATTCTGTCTTTTCATCTTTCCGTCTTTTTAATGCTTCAGAAATATTTACTTCAGATACATCTATTCCTGTATATTTAAAGGTCTGTGAATCATTCCTTAGTGCTTCAAGAATGGACCCATCTCCACAACCTATATCAAGAACTTTTAAATTTTTACTTTTATTTTTTTTTATAAATTCTTTTATTTTTTTTATATATTGGGTATTTTTATTTGTACTTGAAAAAGAAAGCTTATTAAATTTACCTTCAGTATTTAAATTCATTCTAATTATTTATAATATTATTTGATATATTAAATATTTTTTTTATAACTTTTTCTTGAATTTTAGGGTAAAGAGGCAGTCGAATAATTCTATTATGAATACTATTTGTAACATTCATCTTAGATCCAATTTTTCCAAATTTTTTTCCTGCAAATGAATTGTGCAGAGGTATATAATGAAAGATAGCACTGATATTATTTTTCTTCATCTTATTTAATATCTTATCTCTTTGGTAACTATCTTTTACAAGTATATAAAACATGTGAGCATTATGGCTTACATTTTTTGGAATATTTTGTGTTTCAATTAAATTTTCCTTTGAAAGTTTGCTGAATAGTTTTTTATAGATTTTCCATTTATTCATCCTTAATTTATTAATTTGCCTTATATTTTGAAGTTGACTAAGTAGAAATGCAGAAACTATTTCACTTGGTAAGAAAGAAGATCCAATATCTACCCAAGTATACTTATCAATTTTTCCTTTAAAAAATAGATTTCTATTAGTACCTTTTTCCCATATTAATTCTGCTCGTTTTGCAAATTTTGAGTTATTCACCACTAAAGCACCACCTTCTCCACTTGTAATATTCTTAGTTTCATGGAAACTAAAAGTTGCAATATCTCCTATTGTTCCTAATTTTTTGTTTTTATATGAGCTACCAAGTGCTTGAGCGGCATCTTCAATTACTGCTAAACGATTTTTTTTTGCTATTTTTAAAATTTTGTCCATCTCACACGCTACTCCTGCATAATGAACTACAACGATTGCCTTTGTTTTTTTTGTTATCGCTCCTTCTATAAGAGTTTCATCTATATTTAATGTGTCATTTCTTATATCTATGAAAACAGGAATACCACCTCTTAATACAAATGCGTTTGCTGTTGAAACAAATGTGTATGAAGGCATAATAATTTGATCACCAGGTTTTATATTTAATAATATTGCCGCCATTTCTAGAGCAGCTGTACATGAATGAGTAATTAAAACTTTTGCTGGATTACTGAGATAGGTGGACAATAAATTAGAACACTTTTTTGTATATTTTCCGTTACCTGATAGATTTCCATTATTTATTGCATCTCTAATGTTATTTAGCTCTTTATTTGTTCTATAGGGTGGATTAAATCTAATCATTTTTTACTTTGTATATATTATTTACAATCCTATAAGCATTAGACATTAATAATAATCCAATTGTAGTTCCTGGCAAAGAAGGAAAAATTGACGAGTCAATAATATGAATTCTTTCCCATGAGCCAATCCTGCCTAAAGTATCAGTATCAAGAATGTCTTTTTTTTCTTTTCTCATCGGCATGGTTCCTCCTACATGATAAGCAGAGCTATTATGCTTTATCATAAAAAGAACTGGGATAGCTCCCATTTTTATAAAAATTTTTATTAAATTAAATAGTGTATTAAATATGATATTTATCGGAGCATGCTTTTTTTTATGTTTAGTATATAAAGTGTTTGAAAATTCTTCTGATGAATTTTTTGAAATACTCATCTCATAGTGTCCACCAAAGTTAGAGTGAAAACTTATTAGTGATACAAAAACATGACTTACAATAAATTTTTTTATTATTCTAATGAGCCAATTTTTTTCTTTTTCAATATTCAATCTTTGCCTTATTAATTCATTCTCTGTTGATATTTGTATGTGCACCCAATGTTTTAGAGTATTATTGTTGAGTTCAATGAATAAATCGGGGTGAGTACTACAATCTGGCCACTCAGATGGTAATTTTTTAAAACTGAACATAGGCAAAACATAACCTCCACGAGATTTTAATTTAACTTTATGGTCATAGAGTTTTAATGAATTTAAGATAATTCTAGAACTGTTTGCTGCTCCTGCAGCTATAAAGACCCTATCAAATTCTTTAGTTTCTAATTGCTCATCTTTATTATAAAATGATATTATTGTTTTATTGTCAAATTCATTAACCTTGTCTACTAAGCAATTATTTAAATAAATAATTTTATTATTGCTAACAAGCTGATTAATCTCATCTGCAGCTTTATATATTGAGCCATAAATACAACCAGACATTGAATATCCATAACCTTTAACAAGATCTGAATTAATTAGCAGCCTTGCTTGTCCATATACTATTTCATTTTTCTTAAGTATATTACTCTTGTCGAATGCTTTTTTTATCATTAACGCTGATTTGCTGAGCTTAAGTGGTTTAATATTTTCTTTAAATAATTCAAAATTTTTACTTAGGCCATCTAATTGGGCTGAATAGGGCAAATCATCTAAAATTATTTTATGATATTTATCTAATTCATCGCTACTGATTGGCCAATCATTTAAGTCACATGAATTTGGAGGTAATGCTGTAGCTCCCCATCCAGAACTTAAACCTCCGATGGCATAACTTAATGGTGGGATATCGCCTTTTGCAATAATTGGCGAATTTTTATTTGATTTTCCATAGAAGTAATCAGATCCAAATGCTAATTTTTTAGGTATGGCATTATTGTGTACACTATAGTTTTGCGTAATTAGCTCTATATCTTCTCTGCGCCATTCTTTTTTATTCTGATTTTTTAGCTTTGTAATTAAATTATACCTATTTTCATCAAGATCAATTCCTGTATCTAATACTATAGGTTTTATTCCTTTTGTCACAAGAGCACGAATAGCACCTATAGCAGAAAGACCACTACCTATAACTGCAACCTTTTCTTTTTTTAAATTATTCATTTATGGTATTTTATTTAAGAAGGACTGCAAACATTTACAAATATATTCAAGCTCTTCTTCTTTCAAAGTTGGATAACAAGGAATTAAAATGCCATTATTATATATTCTTATAGCATTTGGTAATTTTACTTTGTTAGGATAGTCTTCTAGTGATGATAGTAATTCTAAACTTGTTGAGGCACTATCAATTCCTTTTTGAGATAGGTACTTTTGGCATTCTTCAGCATTAGGAACCAGAACTAATAATTGCCAATATACATTAAATGATTGATCAATAATTTTTGGAAAAAAGTTCTTGCTTACATTTTGTTTTATCTTATTTACATTATGTATCCTTTTTTTGTCATTGTTTTTACATTTATTTATATGTTCAAGACCAATACACGCTTGAATGGAGGAGTATTTATTAAACCAAATTTTAGGTAATTTACTAAGTCTATTTTTATTTCTATTTCCTGTTTGTTTTAAAGCTAACCTTGGATTGTAGATCCTTAGTGCTTGGAGAAAATAAAACGTAAAAAGAGAAAATATAAAAGTATTTGTAGCAACATTTCTAGTCAAATTTATCAAGGCTTTTTTTATAAGAAAATTTCGACTTACAGGAAAAAGATTGTTTTTTATTGAAATAAGTTTTTGGTGCAAATCAACTTTATTCGTAACTACTAATCCGCCTCCAAGTGTATCAAGTGTTTTGATCGAAGAGGAGCTATAAACCCCTACATCACCAAATGATCCAAGATTTTTTCCATTAAATGAAGCATTTAATCCGTGTGAGAAGTCTTCTATGATAAATATATTTCTTTTCCTCAATATTGAAATAATACTTTCCATATTTGGAACAAGTCCAAAAAGATTTGTTATTATTGCAACTTTACTAGCTTTTGTTATGGATTTTTCTAATTCTTCATGATCAAAGTTAATTGTTTCAAGATCAAGATCTACATATTTTGGAACTAATTCAAGGTCTAAAATCACATCTAATATCCCTTTGATGCTTATAGGTGACATAATAACTTCTGAGCCTTTAGGAAGATTTAAACTTTTTAATATACTGTGAATGGCAGTTCTTGCTAAAGGAAAGGCCAAGCAATAGTCACTTTTACAATATGATGCAAATGAATCTTCAAACTCAATTATTTTTTTTTCATCATCTAATTTTCCATATAGAGACTTAAAAAAGTAAATAAAACTCTGGCTTAAAGAGTGATAGATTATGCCTCTTTTAATTTTTTTAATTGTCAAATTCATTCTTTTTATATGTTAGTTATCAGATCGTAAAAGTATTCAAAATTTATCTTCATGCCAAGAATCTATTTTAAAATTTAAAAATTCTTCAAGGTCATTTATAGATTCTCGATAATGAATATAGAGTTCATTTAGGGCGTTTGAATCCTTATTATTAATATTTAATGACTCATTTATTTTTTGGTTTATTGAAAGTGGGGTAAAAGTTTCATCAATCTCAAGCCAATTATATAGTTTTTTAATAGCAAGAGCGTTATTAATGAATTCTTCAAATATCAATATTTTGATTTGCTTAGGATTAAAAATATTAAATAATTTCTTGATAAATATAATATATACACCTCTACTTCTGTACGCGTATGGATTTACAGATGTTGTAAAGTATTTATTTTTGATTCTTTCATTTTCTATAGCTAAAGAGTCACTAAATGACAATTCTTCTAGATTATTTTTCAGAGTAAATAGGTAGTTTGAGTATGCCCTCATAACAGGATTTCTTAATATCAATAAGATTCTTCCTTCAGGGTAAAGTTTTTTGATATTTTTTAACGCGTATTCATTTTCAAAATAAGATGTACTTTTTTCTCCTAAATATTTCGTTTTTTTTTTAGGATGATCGAAGTATTTATTTTCATAATAAATCTTATCTTTAATTTTTATATTTTTATTTAAGAAAAATTTGGGTTCAGAGGATGACATTCTCGTCATCTCTACTTCATTATGTTCATTCAAAATTTGTTGCAAGTATGATGTACCTGATCTTTGAGCTCCAACAATAAAGAGATTATTCATTTCTAACTTTTTCGATTATTTGATAAGTAGGTTGAGACTGAACCTCACTTAGGATTCTAATTATATATTGTCCGATTAAACTTATAAGTAGTATTAAGAGACCATTGAAGAAAGATAATGCGACGACTATAGATGACCATCCAGGAACAGAAGTTCCAGTAATTATTGCCGAGACTAAAAAATATAAGCTAGCAAAAAAAGAAGTTAAAGAAAAGAATAAGCCAATTATCAGTCCAAATTTTAATGGTATCGATGAATGATTAAATAAAAGATTTAATACCAGATTAAATATTTTGCTTAAGGTATAATTACTTTTTCCATCATATCTTTCTGCGTGTTCTACTTCAACGTTTGCTCTTTTTGAAGAGTACTTAAGGAATAATCCAGGTATGTAGGGATTAAAAGAGTTATCATTACAAATGCGTTTAATCAGATCTTTATTTGCGATTCTAAAATTCGACAAAACTAAATTTTCTTTTACATTAAATATTTTTCGATTTAGCCATCCAATGAATTTACTTCCTAATCTTCTATATAAATTATGTTTCTTTGATTTAAATTGTCCAATAACTAAGTCATATCCATCATTTATTTTATTTATCAGTTTAATAATTTCACTAGGAGGATTTTGAAGATCATCATCTATTGTAATGATAAAATCTCCTTGAGTTTCTCTAAAGCCACACATATTTGCATTATGTTGACCATAATTTTTTAATAAGTTTATTGCAGTTATTTTCTCATTTTTAGTCGCCATTTTTTTTATTATTTCCCAGCTATTGTCAGTACTACAATCATTAACAAGTACTAATTCATAATTTAAATTATTATCTTTAAAAGTACTTTCAATTTGATTAACAGTTTGTAGTATGATTTTTTCACTATTATAAACTGGAATAACAACGCTATATAAACTGTAATTTTTATTCATTATTTTTTTCCAAAATTAAGATTCCTATCTTAACATATTCATTGTAAGGAACTTTCTTTTTTATTTGGTAATTATCCCATATACGTGGTTCAAGACAATTATTTAAGTCATTTGTTTTCTCTTTACCCAAGTGGCTTACTGCACCAAATATAGATATTTTGCTTGTACCATTATTTAGATCATTCTCAGAGTAAGGAAGTACTAAGAAATCAGAATAACCGAGATTTAGAGGAAATAAATGAATCTCTCTACCTTCACTTATTAAAGATGGTACATAATTCTCAGTAGTTGATACAGATGCATTGTAGGGAATATACGTACTTAAATTTTGATTATATTCAGAAATAAAGTTTACGCTTGTACCATGATCACCTAAATCCAAACTAATTTCAAAAAGTTTAATAATCGTATTTTCATTTATATTTTTGAAACTATAGTTTGATTTTAGATCTCGAGAATATGCATTAATAGTTGAAGAATGAAGTATTAGAAAAAAGATAATCAAAATTTTTCGATAATAATCAAAATTTTTACTAATATTGATATAAAAATTTTTATAGCCGATACATGCTGCTGCTATTAAAAATGGAATATAAGTAAAATGATAATGGGAAGACCATCCAAGTTTCTCTGCACCTCCCAAATCACCAAAGATATTTGGAATCATGGAACCAAAAGCTACTACAGCTATTCGCCAATTAAATAATGATAAGATAATTAAAGGAGCATTTATTAAAAAAAATTTGATGAACCCATATAAAAAAAATTCATCCGATCTTAATTTATGAAATATTATACCTTCGTTATAGAAGAATTTTCCTATACTTGAAATATAATCAGTTAAATGGCCTTGTGAGCCAGAACTACTTTCAAAAAGAAACAAATATGAGAGAGCATAAAAAATAGATAAAATTGCAATTGTAATAGGAAATCTATCTGATTTATCAAATATTATATTAAATTTAAGAAATGAACTGTAATTAATTCTATAAATAAGAGTGTAACTAAAGATAAATAAACTAATCATTAAAGCAGATCTCTCACTTGTTATGCATATTAGAATTGCAAGAATTATTAATGAAATGGTGTGTGGATTTTTATACATAAATCTATGAAAAAGTAACAAGCAAAAAATCGTGATAGGTAGCATTGATATTTTTGCTGAATAATATTGTCCATAGAATCCCTCAGACCAACCTGCATACATAGAAATAAGAAAAACAAATAGAAATGATCTAAGAATACTAATGTTTTCTACCCTAAGAAATATATATACTGCTATTAGTGTGCCAATAAATGTTAAAACATGAAGAAAAGCTGAAATATCACTATCTAGAAAAAAATAGTTGAATACTGATAAAGGAAATAGATAAAGGTAAAGGTGCCGGTCTAACATATTGATCGTCTCATTTGTAGGAACTTTAAAATCAGAATGACAAATTTCTTCAATTTGTTTTGATGCAATATGATTGAGATATCTTACAGCACTGCTATTAATTTGAGAGTTAGGTATGCCTTGATCTTTGGTGATAGAAATATTATTTACAAATACAGCTGAATCGAGAAACTGATTATAATATTTAATTTTTGTAGCATTAAAAGATATTAGAATTATTATTAAAGATAGTATTACAAGAATTAATTTTTCTTTAAATGTCATTCTTACATGCGAGCTTTAATTATTTGTCATTTTTAATTCATAATTAATCATTAGATCAATTAATTCATCAAGTGAAGTTTCTGACTCCCAACCAAGTATTTCTTTCGCTTTTGTTGTATCTGCTAAAAGACTATTTACTTCAGCAGGTCTAAAAAATTGTGGAGATACTTCAATGATAGTACTTTTATCTTTTTCAAGAATACACTTTTCATTAAGTCCACTTCCTGTCCAGGTATGTTTTAATTCTAATTTATTGAGAGCAATTGAGCAAAAATCTCTCACACTAGTTTCTATACCGGTTCCAATAACATAATCATCTGGCGATTTTTGTTTTAACATTAGATGCATAGCTTTAACATAATCACCCGCAAAACCCCAATCTCGTTTTGCATCTAGATTTCCCAATCTAATAGATTGCTTATTATTTAAAAAATTACACAAACCGTTGATAATTTTTTTTGTTACAAATTGAATTCCTCTTAGTGGTGATTCATGGTTAAAAAGTATTCCTGAACAACTATGTAATTTAAAACTTTCCCTATAGTTAATTGTAATCCAATGTGAATATAATTTAGATACCCCATAAGGACTTCTTGGATAAAAGGGAGTATTTTCATTTTGAGGAGTAGCTTGAACCATGCCAAACATTTCTGAAGTAGAAGCCTGATAGAATTTCGTATGACTTGAAAATTGTCGGATTGAATCAAGTATATTTACGACACCTATAGAATTTATTTCAGATGTAGAAATTGCATTATCCCATGAATCTCCTACAAATGATTGAGCAGCTAAATTATAAATTTCATCAAATTGGTTTAAAGAAATTAGTTTAATTATTGAAGCGTGTTCAATTAAATCAATATTAAATATTTCAACATCTGAATAAATATCGAGATATTTGAGTCTAAAACTGTCATTTGAAGCTGATCTTCTTTCTAATCCAAAAACTTTATATCCTTCTTTTAATAGATACTGGGCTAGATAAGAACCATCTTGTCCAGATATGCCAGTAATTAAAGCTTTTTTACTCATGTAAATTTTATTTTTATAAATATATCAATAAATTAAAATACTCTCATATTATAGTAGTAATAAAAATCAACTAAATAAATAGATAAATATTTTAATTGAGTTAATTATAAAGAATAATGCCTTCAGTAACTATATTGCTTTGTACATATAACGGCGGAATTTACCTTGAAGAACAATTAAATTCTATAGTTAATCAAACCTATAAAAATTGGAATATTATTGTCTCAGATGATTGTTCAGAAGATAATACACTAGACATTTTAAATAAGTTTCAAAAGTTATTGGGTAAAGATAAAATGACAATAATGCAAGGACCCCAGCAGGGTTTTAGTATGAATTTTTTATCATTAATTTCAAAACAAAATTTAAATTCAAATTTTTTTGCATTTTCTGATCAGGATGATATTTGGGAACCTGAAAAACTTTCAAGAGGATTAGATTATATTCAAATTCAAGATCAATCCAAAACAGCTTTATATTGTTCTAGAACAAAACTTATTGACAAGAAGAGTAGTAGTTTAGGATTTTCTCCATTGTTTAAAAGAGAACCATCTTTTCATAATGCGCTTGTTCAAAGTCTAGCGGGTGGCAACACAATGATTATAAATAAGAAAACACTTGAGCTTATGAAATTAATTGGATTGAAAAAGATCGTCAGCCACGATTGGTTAATTTATCAAATAGTTACAGGAACCAATGGCTTTATTAAATACGATTCATGGCCATCAGTTATGTATAGGCAACACGATAAAAATAAGATTGGTAATAATATGACATTATCTGCAAGAATAGTTAGACTTTATAGATTCTTAAAAGGAGATTTAAGGAGATGGATTACTTCAAATATAGCTGCACTAAGAACAATAGAGAATTATCTTACAGATGAGAGCAGAATCATTATTTCAGAGTTAGAGAAATTGAGAAAGAATTCGTGGATTAAAAACCTAGTTATTATAAAAAATATTAAATTTTATAGACAAACGTTTATAGGAAATGTTGCACTTTATATAGGTTTTTTAATTAAAAAAATTTAGGAAGGATTAAGAAGATGACAATCTTTATTACTGGAGGTGCTGGTTTTATAGGAAGTAATTTTGTACATACTTGGCTATCGAACAATAAGGAAGAAATAGTAAATCTTGATGCTCTGACTTATGCAGGTAATTTAGAAAACATCAGTAAATTTGATGGAAACAATTACCATACCTTTATTCATGGAGATATAACAAACACAAATTTATATGAGAAATATTTCTATGAAAAACAAATCAGAGCAATTATCAATTTTGCTGCCGAAAGCCATGTTGACAGAAGTATTGATGGACCAGAAAGTTTTATAGAGACAAATATTTTTGGAACATACAAACTACTAGAGGCAGCAAAAAAATATTGGCTTAATCTTGATAATAATTCAAAAAAAGATTTTAAATTTATGCATATTTCAACTGATGAAGTTTATGGCTCGTTGAAATTGGATGAAAAGCCTTTTACTGAAGAAAGTAGATACAAACCAAATAGTCCTTATTCTGCAAGTAAAGCATCTAGTGATCATTTAGTTAGAGCCTATAATATTACTTACGGATTGCCGACTATAATTTCAAATTGTTCAAATAATTATGGACCTTACCAATATCCAGAAAAATTAATTCCATTAATAATTAATAATGCAATCAGAGAGATGCCCTTGCCTATTTATGGAGATGGAAAGCAAATAAGAGACTGGCTTTACGTGGAGGATCATTGTAATGCAATTATAGAATTATTATCAAATGGTAAATCCTCAGAGGTTTTTAACATAGGTGGAAACAATGAGATCACAAATATACAAATCGTAAATATTATTTGTAAAATTCTTGATGAGATTCACCCTAGAAAAGAAGGAAAGAATTATTCGGAGCTCATAACTCATGTATCTGATAGACCTGGGCACGATAGGAGATATGCCATTAATTTTGCAAAGATTAGAAGTGAGTTAAATTGGTCTCCAAGTGAAACTTTTGACACAGGAATTTATAAGACAGTTGTATGGAATCTAAATAATCAGGAATGGATAAATAATATTTATACAAAAATAAATCGAGGCAATAGTTAGAGAAATAGTCAATATGAAAATTTTTTTGCTTGGAAAAGATGGTCAACTCGGAAGAGCACTAAATAAATCATTGTCTGAGGACTATGAAGTATATGCATATAATAAGAAAGAATTAAATTTACTTGATTTTAAGAAATTAAAAGAAGAAATCCTGACTGTTAATCCTGATATTATTATAAACGCTGCCGCTTATACTAAGGTTGATTTAGCAGAGCAAGAACAGGAGCTTTCAATGGCAATTAATGCCAATTCTTTAAATTTAATTGCGGATATGACAAAGTCATGTAAAGCGAGATTAATACATTACTCAACAGACTATGTTTTTGATGGAACTTCAGAAAAAGCATACCAAGAAGATGACCTTACCAATCCAATTAATTATTATGGATATACGAAGCTAGAGGGCGAAAAAAATATTTTAAAATCTGGATGTAATTATTTTATTTTTAGGACAAGTTGGGTTGTCTCATCATTTGGAAAAAACTTTGTAAATAATATTATAGATCTTGCATCTAAAAAAGATAGTTTAAATATAATTACAGATCAAATTGGAGTGCCTACATCAGTAGATTTAATTTCTACAATTACAAAAGAATTTATATTAAAAAGTAGGTCTAAAAAGAATGGGATTTATCACTTGGTACCTAATGGCTTAACTTCTTGGTATGAGTTAGCTAGGTATATAGTAAATTATTTAGAAAAAAAAAATTACAAACTAAATTTAAATGTTAAAAATATAAATCCAATTTTAACAAAAGATTTTAATTCTAAAACTAAAAGGCCCTTAAATAGTCTCCTATCAAACAACAAGATATCTAAAGAAATTAATTATAAAATAGAAGATTGGAATATGAGCATTGATAAGATTCTTGACGAAATTATTTTGAAAATTTAGTTAGATTCGGCAATCTTGATAACTAAGCTATAGTTCAAAAAAAGTATTGGAAGATTTTAAAATCTATATTCCTTGATTTATACTCAAAAGGTAATATTAATTAGCCATTAAATTACTATATGAAATTAAATTCTCGGAATTAAGAAAAGATGAAAAGAAAAGGGATTATTTTGGCTGGAGGATCAGGAAGCAGACTTTATCCTTGTACAACTTCAGTGAGTAAACAGTTATTGCCTGTTTATGATAAACCTATGATTTATTATCCTCTCACTACTTTAATGCTCGCTGAGATAAAGGATATTTTAATTATTTGTACTCCCCAGGATCTAGAGCTTTTCAAGCAACTATTAGGAAATGGTAAACAATGGGGTATCAATATTGAATTTACAATTCAGCCTGAACCTGAGGGTTTAGCACAAGCGCTTATTATTGCTGAAGATTTCCTAGACAAAAATCCTTCAGTGTTAATATTAGGTGATAATATTTTTTATGGATCGAACCTTCAAACTATTCTATCCGAAGCGGGAAATTATACTGAAGGAGCATCAATATTTGCATATAGAGTTAGTGAGCCAGAAAGATACGGAGTTGTTCAATTCGACAAAAATAAAAATGCTGTTTCAATTGAAGAGAAGCCTAGTAATCCTCTATCAGACTATGCGGTAACGGGTTTATATTTTTATGATGAGAATGCATCCGAATATGCTCATACATTAAGGCCATCAAGTAGAGGTGAATTAGAGATAACAGATTTAAATAAAATTTATATGAAAAATAATAAACTTAAGGTGAATATACTTAGTAGAGGTTCTGCTTGGCTTGACACTGGAACTCATAAGTCATTACTTGATGCCAGTAATTTTGTCTCTGTATTGGAAGAGAGACAAGGTATTAAAATAGCATGCCCTGAAGAATTAGCGTTGTCTAAAAAATGGATAACAAAAGAAGATATTAAGATAATTTCACAAGATATGAAAAATGAATACGGTCAATATCTTTTAAATTTAATTAAATAAAAATATGAAAAAAAGTGTTCTTGATATAGAAGATGTTCTTCTTTTAAAACCTCATATAATTAATGATGAGAGAGGATATTTTTTTGAAAGTTATAATAATAGGACTTTTTCTGAGGTTACAGGATTAAACTATGAATTTGTTCAGGATAATCAAAGTTTTAGTAAAAAGGGAGTTCTTAGAGGGCTACATTATCAACTACCCCCTTATGATCAAGGTAAACTAATTAGGGTTATTGAGGGTGAGGTATTTGATGTTGCAGTAGATATAAGAAAGAAATCCAAAACATTTTTAAAATGGATTGGAGTACAATTATCAGCTGAAAATCATAATCAATTATGGATTCCTTCAGGATTTGCTCATGGCTACTTGGTTACAAGTGAAAATGCTTGCTTAAGTTATAAAACTACAAATTATTATTCATCTGCTCATGAACGAACAATTATATGGAATGATAAGACAATTAACATAAAGTGGCCAAATTTTGACAATTTAATTATTTCTGAAAAAGACAGGCAAGGATTATCATTTCAAAATTCAGAAATATTCTGAATTAGATCAAATAAAATGAAACTAGAACATAAAAAAATTTTATTAATTTTAGGACCTCACAGAAGTGGAACAAGTTTGATTACAAAATTAGCTTCTTGTTATAGATATTCATTAACTAATAATTTAATACCAGGTAATGAATATAATAAAAAAGGATATTTTGAAGACAAAGATATTGTAAAATTTAATGAAACTTTACTTCACGAAATTAAATCATCATGGAATTCAAACTTATTTATTTCGAATGAAGAATTTAATGTAATTAATAATAAACAAAATATAAAAAAAGCAAAAAGTTTAATTCATTCTAAGTTAATTGATCAAGATAAAATAGTTATAAAAGATCCAAGAATGTCTATTTTACTTCCGTTTTGGAATAAAGTTTTTGATGAAATTAATATAGAAGCACAATATATCTGTCTTTTAAGAAATCCATTTGAAGTTGCAAATTCACTAATGAGGAGGGATGGTTCGAGTATATCTTTTGGATTTATATTGTGGGCAATATATTCATTAGATGTAGTAATTAATTTAGAATCAAAAAATTTAATTTTTTTTAATCTTAATACAATAAGAAAAGACCTGGATAATACTAGAGATATACTTGATACATTTTTTAAAGAAGACATAGACGAAAAAAAATTTAGTGAATTTAAAAATAATTTCTTTTCAAACCAACTATTTAGTTCCCCAATAGAAGATGAAAAAATACTATCCTCCACATTTGTTACAAGAGAATTTAGAGATATATACAGGCTATTACTATCAATTTCTAATAAGCCTCTTACAGAAGAGACTTATGCAGCTACTAAAATCAAATTAATTCAAATTAAAAATTTTTTTATTGAAAATAATATTTTTCAATTCTTCGATAAAGAATATCAAAATCAAGAAGTAAGAAGAAACTTTTTTGATGGATTATACCAAGAAAAAGTAAAGCGATTTGAAATGGATAAAGAGAAGGCGTTAAAAGAAATTGAAACCGCAGAAAATAACTTAAATATTGAGACATTAAATCTACAAAATGAGCAAAAAAAAGTTGTTTCAATGAGAGTTGAAACAAGTGAAAGGTTAAAAAAAGAACAAAAATTACTTGCTGATGAGCAACAAAAAGTTTTAGAGGAAAGGAAAAGGGTAATTGAAAAAGAAGCTCAATTAGAGAAGTTATCAGACAATAGTATAAAAAGCGAATTAGTAATCTTATCTAAGAAGATAATTAAAAAAATATTGATCAAGATGTCTTTACTTCAATTCTACTATCAGTTTATAGCTTCTATTAGGTCAATAAACTCAAATTCATTATCTTCTCTTGCAATGAGAAGAATTAAATCAAATTTTGAATTTAATAAATTTATTGTACCTTCAATTAATATTTCTGCAAAAAAACTACAAAATCATTTAGAAAGTAAAACTTATAAAAATAAAACTACTGAAGTTTCGATTATAATTCCTGTTTATGATAAATGGAATTACACCTTAAATTGTATCAATTCAATTTATAATAGTTCTTCAAAATACAATTATGAAGTTATAATAATGGATGATTGTTCAAAAGAAGAAAGTCCACCAATTATTAAAAAGTTTGCAAATAAAGATTATTCCAATCTAAGATATTTTAAGAATGATACAAATCAGGGATTTATCAAAAATTGTAATCTTGGAGCTTCTGAAGCCACTGGCAAATATATTATTTTTTTAAATAACGATACCGTAGTTTTTCCTGACTGGTTAAATGCTATGGTAGATACATTTATAAAGAATAAAAATGTTGGAGTTGTTGGTTCAAAAATAATTTATAATGAGTTAAAGCTTCAAGAGGCTGGTGGGATAATTTGGAATGATGCTTCTGGAATGAATTTTGGTAAAGGAGATGATCCCGGCCACCCAAAATACAACTATGTTAAGGAAGTTGACTATGTTAGCGGATGTTCCTTTGCTATTAAAAAAGATTTATTTATTGATACTGGGAAATTTGATGATGATCTAGAAGTTGCATACTATGAAGATGTATCAAAGTGTTTTCAAGTTAGAGACATGGGATATTCAGTTTTGTACCAACCTAGGTCTGTAATAGTCCATTTCGAGGGAGTAACAAATGGAACAGATATTTCTAGTGGAGTCAAACAATATCAAGAAAAGAATAGGAGAGTATTTCAAAGAAAATATTTAGAGAATAGTAAAATAAAGCAAAGCTCTTATCAATCTCTTAAATCGAATAATTGTGAAAAATTTTCCAATGAAATATTTAAAAATCAAAGAATTCTAATAATTGATAATTGTATTCCTACACCTGATCAAGATGAAGGATCTTTGTATATGTGGAATTTAATTAAGTTTCTTAAGAAAGATGGAAATCTAATTAAATTTGTTGCTTCAGAAGAATTGCATGAAACACGCCCAGAGTATTTCGAACAGATGAGACAAATAGGTGTTGAATGTGGAGTAATTCCTTATTTTAACTCTACTGAATCTTTTATTAAGGAATACGCTGGTTTATTTACTATAGCTATAGTTACAAGGGTAAATAATGCAGATAAATTTTTGGATACTATTAGAAAATATAATCCAAACATAAAAGTTATATTTAATACAATAGATTTACATCATTTAAGAGAGTTAAGGCATGCTCAATTAATTAATAATCAATTAGAAATTAACAAAGCATTGGATATTAAAGATATAGAGTTAAAATATATAAGAAGATCCAATAAGACAATTGTAGTTAGTTCAAAAGAAAAGGAGTATCTTGCAAGCGAAGGTTTAAAAACAGAGAATATTTCTGTACTACCTTTATTAAGAGAAAATAAAGAAAAAAATATAAGTAAATTTCGAGATAGGTCCAATTCACTTGTATTTATAGGAAATTTTAATCATTCACCCAATGTTGACGCATTAGAGTATTTGATAAATGATTTATGGCCTTTTATTAAATTAAAATCTTTTGAAGACCATAGCACTAATCTTTCACTTGAAATAGTTGGTTTGAATCTTCCAGAAAAGATTTTGAATGAAATAAAAAGTTCAAAATCTAATATTATTTATCATGGATTTGTAAAAAATTTAGATCCAATAATGGAAAAGGCAAAACTATCTATTGCTCCTCTAAGATATGGTGCAGGTCTAAAAGGTAAGATTGTTTCATCCTTTGAATATGGTGTACCTGTAATCGGAACTGAAATAGCTTTTGAAGGCATTAATATTAAACATATTGATTGTAATAATAGCTTTTTAGCTAGTAACCAAGAAGAATACTATTCAAATATAATGAATTTTATTTTAGATGAAAGAAAATGGGAAAGTATTTCATCAGAGTTAATTAAATTTGTTAAGGATAATTATTCTGTAGAAGGAAACGAAGCATTAATAAGAGATATTATTTATTAGAATGTTTGAGAGTCTGATAAAATGAACACAGTTAATATTTTTAAAAATAGCTTTGTTGGCCTTGCACTCTTTTCTGGGTTCATTGCAACACTCTTAGGATTTTATAGACTACCAGTTGAAAATTATGACTTTCATCAGTCAAATGAAGTTATTATTTTTATTTCAATAATCTTAATAATTGAAACACTTTCTAGATTTTACGAAATTAATCGAATATATAGTGGCTTTATTGTTATATTAATTAGTTCGGTCATATTAAACGCATTAATACCATTAATTTTTGTAATCTATTTTTTTGTATCTTCTTTCTCACTAGGATTAATTTTTGTTAATTACTTTTTTAAAAATAGAGTTTCTTATCTTAGTATTTTGCTAATTGGATTAAGTGTTTATGGATTAATGATAGGTATTTCCTCTCACTTTTCTGTAAATAATATTTTTACCTATATTACGATTTTACTTATACCAATTTTGTTTACTAGAATTAAGCTATTAAATTTATCCTCCTTATTTATTGAAAAATACGATAGCAATTCAGAATTTAAGTACTACGATTTAATTATTATTGCACTAGGGGTACTGTATTTTTTTGTTTCTCTAATGCCTGAAATAGGGCATGACGCTCTTGCTACACATTTATTTATTCCTGGACACATAGAGGCAAATGGATTTTGGGGTTATAAAGTCGAGAGTTATGTATGGGCTCTTAGTCCAATGCTCGGAGACTGGTTAATCACAGTTCCTTATATCTTAAGTGGAGAAACAGCATCTCGAATTTTTAATATCTTTATTATTTTTTTAATATGTTTTTTAATATTAGAAATAATAGAATGGTTAGAATTTCCTAAAGCAAATGGCAGATACGCTTTGCTAATTTTCTTGTCTAGTCCTTTAACTTATTCTCTGGGTTCTACGATATTTGTTGAACCAATTTGGGGTATCTTTTTTATTGCTGGGTTCTTCTCATTTTTAAAAATCATCCATGATAAACAATATTCACTTGAAAACTTTTCTACTGCTGGTATTTTTTTTGGATCAGCTCTTGCAATAAAAGCAATTACATTAATTTATTTACCAATTTTACTTTTAATAACTGCCTTTCAATTCAGAAATATTTTTATTAGATCAAATATATTAAAGATCTTATCTTCAATTTGCCTGATATTAATTTTTGGTGCAAAAACATACTTACTTTCTTGGTGGATAACAGGAAATCCAGTTTTTCCTTTTTTTAATAGCTTTTTTGAGTCCCCTTTTTTTGATACGGGTTCCAACTTTAATAATCCTACTTGGTATAAGGGAATATCATGGGATCTATTTTACCAGATAACATTTAACTCAATCAACTATACTGAAGCAAAAATGGCAGGGGTAGGCTTTCATCTCCTCTTATTAACCTTGCCAGCAATTTTTATATTGAATTTAGTAAATTCATACAAAAGCTTAATCATCTTATTTTTTTCATTAGTTTCAATATGGGTTACATTTGAATTTACGGCCTATTTAAGATACACATTCCCCTCACAAATATTATTGATAATCCTAAGTTCGTTAATTATTTCACAATTAAAAAATATTCATAAATATTTTTTTAAAATTACAAAATTTTTATTTTTACTTACGATTTTGCTTAATCTAACTTTTCTTGAAAGTGGATATGGACTAAAAAAAATAGACTTTAAGATTATCCGAAACGAAAATCTTGATAGGGAACATTACTATTCAATTTATCTTCCTCAAAGACTTGCTGTTGAAGAACTTAATAAAATTAATATAAATAATTCTCCTGTTGGTGTATTTGCACCGTCAATGATGGCGGGACTTAAATCTGATGCACTATATCCAAGCTGGTATAATGTAAATTTTATCGATTCAATTATAAAATCTATCAATCACACTCTAATGATTGATAATATGAATTATTGGGGGATAGAATATATTATCTATGACAAAAATTGGAAGGGTATCGGCGAAGGACACAAGGTTTTAATTACTGAAATATCTAATGAAATAGATTCTTTTGGGACAATATCTATTAGAAAAATCAATTATGATTCTCATTTTTACAATCAGTTTGAATCTGAATCTTTAACATATAATAGTAAAGAAGAACTATTAATTAATAATGATTTTTCTGAACTAAATAATTGGAATTATGTTTCTAAGAATATTTATAATAGTGAGGAAATTATAGTCACACATGATTTACCAGTAACGCAAATAGTAGAGATTAACTCACGAGAAATGTACAAATATGAAGTAGTCGCTAGATGTAAGGATAATAAGTATAATAATTCCGAAGGTAGGTTACAAATAAATTGGTTAGATGCTGATAAAGAGTTTTTAAAAACGGATATTAAAGTATTTAATTGCACAAGAGAGAACAATTCATATAGCATGATTTTAAGGTCACCAAATTTAGCAAAATATGCAGCAATTTTTATTACAGGACATACAGGAGATCCGATTGTTTTCTCATCTGCTTCATTACGTTAGGTTTACTAGTATAAAAATTGTTAAAGAAATTATTTATTGTATGAGAATATTAAAGATTAATTTTAATGATTAAGTATAGACCTGAAATTGACGGACTGAGAGCAATAGCAGTATTGGCTGTTGTTTTTTATCATGCTGAACTTATTTTTTATGGGCTTAACCCTTTTCTAATTAAACAATATGGGCTGAATCCTTTTCAAGGAGGGTTCATTGGAGTAGACATATTTTTTGTAATTTCCGGTTATCTCATTTGCTCAATTATTCTAAAAGGAATCCACGATAATTCTTTTAGCTTCTCATACTTTTATGAGAGAAGAGCTAGAAGAATCTTGCCAGTACTATTTTTTATAATAGCAATTTCAATCCCAACAGCGCTATTATCAATGAATCCAAAAGAATTAGTAGAATTTTCGGGATCAATCCTTTCAACTCTAGGATTTGGATCAAATGTATGGTTCTGGTATGAAGATAGCTATACTGCACAACAAAGTGATTTAAAACCTTTTCTTCATACTTGGTCATTATCTATTGAAGAACAATTTTACTTTTTTTTCCCACCTTTGTTATTATTAGTTTGGAGATATGCAAAAAAGTATTTACTAACTTTTTTGATATTTGTTTTTTTTATTTCATTGCAAATTGCAGACTTTAGTAGCAGCAGATTTACAGATGCAAGCTTTTATTTAATTCATACTAGAGCATGGGAACTTATTGGTGGAGCAATACTTGCAAAGCTAGAAATTGATTATGGCAGGGGAAGAATTGCATTTTTAGATCTGATTATGCCAACTGTAGGTATCTTTCTGGTTATGCATTCTATAATATTTTTCGATGATCAAATGCAGCATCCATCTTTTATTACTCTTATTCCAATTTTAGGAACAATGATTTTAATATGGTTTTGCAAAAAAGATGAGTTTATTTCTGATATTTTATCAAGTAAGATCTTCGTATCTATCGGACTTATATCCTACAGCTTATATTTATGGCATTTCCCAATATTCGCATTTAGTAAAATTTTAGAATTTGATCAATCCTTTACATCTAAAATCATTCAAATATTAATATCTTTTATACTAGCAATCTTATCTTACTTTTTAATTGAAAGACCGGCTAGGAATAGAAACTTGATCAGTGCAAAAAAGATAGTTTCATTGTTATTTGTACTATTTGTAATACTTATTTCTATTGCAGGAATAATTTTTTATAAGAATACTAATTTAATGTCTTCTTTTAGCATTGGAAGTCAATCTTTTAACATTGAATATGAAAAAAACAAAAGATTTCAATATTTACACAAAGTTTGTCCACAGATTGGCTGGGCCAAATGTAGAACCCCACAAGATGACAAAACAAATGTTTTAATTGTAGGTGATAGCATGTCTATTGATGCAGTAAATATAATTAGTCCAATATTTAAAGAATTTCATTATTTAGTTGATGATGAATTTGGAGGTTGTCCTCCTCACCCTAATATTAAATTGCTCGTTCCTCCAAAACATCCTAACTTAGTAGAATGTATAAATAAAAATAAATTAAGGTTCAGTCCAGATAGTCTTACTAATATTGATCTGGTAGTTATAAATTTACTTTATAGTTGGTACAAACCCAAAGATCTAATTCCTTATCTAGAGTTTTTGAGAGAAATTGAATTTGATAATGTAATTATTTTTGGGAATTACATCACACTAAAAGAAGATTTATTCAATATAATAAACAAAGATAAACTGAATAGTTCACAAAATGAACAGAATATTATCTCTATGATAGACTCAAAATTTTATTTGCAAGATGAGTTAGAAAAAATAGCTAATGATTTTAATTATGCATATTTAGGTATTGATAAATATGCGTGTTCAGAAAACTGTAAACTATTTATTGATGGATATCCATTTACTTGGGATAAATTTCATTTCTCTCTTGAATTTTCTAATTATTTATCTGCTCAAATGGAGCAAAGTATTAAAAATATTATAAAGGATTATGATTTATAAAATTTTATGAATAAATTTAATTATAAAGAGTTGTTTCTACTGCTTCTTTTTCAAGAAATTGCAAAAAAATATAAGAATAGTTTTCTTGGATTATATTGGATCATCATTACACCATTATTTATGCTTACAATTTATACTTTTGTTTTTGGGTATGTATTTTCAATTAAGTGGCCAGGTTACGCAGAAACAAATTTATTTCAATTTTCATTAATTTTGTATTGTGGACTGGCTTTCTATAATACTTTTTCAGAGGTGGTATCAAGATCACCTCTAATAGTTTTAGAAAATGCAAATTATGTGAAAAAAGTTGTTTTCCCATTAGAAATTTTAACTGTTGTATCAGTTGTTGCATCTATAATTAATCTTTTAATTAATTTAACACTTATTGCTTTAGTAAAAATTTCACTTTTTTCTCATATTGGATTAGAGATTTTTTATATCTTTATTATTATAATTTTCTTTATGATTATGATGCTGGGTATTACTTGGATATTTGCAGCAATTGGGGTCTTTATTCGAGATTTGCATCATGTGACTTCAAGTAGTGTCCAAGGCCTACTATTTTTATCACCTATTTTTTATCCAATTTCTTCATTACCTTCATGGCTACAGCCTTTCATTTTATTAAATCCAATTTGTGTACCTGTTGAACAGGCAAGAAAAGTATTAATATACAGTCAAACGCCTGATGTAAATGTTTTGATGGTTTATGGAGGCTGTTCAATCTTGATATTATTAATTGGATATTATTTTTTTAAAAAAACTCGCAAGGGATTTGCTGATGTCATCTAATAAGACCAATGCGATAAGTATAAATAACATTAGTAAAAATTTTGCTATCTATAGTAGTCCTTCTAATAGGTTGCAGCAAATGATTCTGCCTAAACTGCAAAAACTTCTAAGAATTAAAGAAAAACAGTACTACACTAATTTTAATGCATTAAATAATGTTTCTTTTAATATTAAAAAAGGTGATTGTGTTGGTATTATTGGAAGGAATGGTGCTGGAAAGTCTACACTTCTTCAAATAATATGTGGGACATTAATTTCTTCATCAGGAATCTTAAATATTAATGGAAGAGTTGCAGCATTATTAGAGTTAGGATCAGGCTTTAATCCAGATTTTACTGGAAAAGAAAATATTTTTTTAAACGCTAGTATTCTTGGTTTATCGAAAGATAAAATTAATGAAAAGTATGATGATATAGTTGCATTCGCAAATATAGGAAAATTTATAAACTATCCTGTAAAGTTATATTCTTCTGGCATGTATGTTAGACTAGCTTTTGCAATCGCAATACACGTTGAACCCGATATACTTATCATTGATGAAGCCTTGTCTGTTGGAGACGAAGCCTTTCAAAGAAAATGTTATTCCAAAATAGACCAAATTAAATCGAAAGGTTGTACAGTATTATTCGTATCTCATTCAACGCAAACAATTGTTGAACTATGTGATAAAGCTTTGCTTATAGAGTCTGGTAGTCTAGTTGCAATGGGTAAGCCAAAGGATATTGTAAAAAATTATCAAAAACTATCTGCCGCAGAGGATAAGGTAGCTACGATTGAAGAAATTAAAAATTTTTTCAATGGTAATAAGAATGACCAAGTGGTTGATAAAAAAGACAGCCACCAAGCACATATAGAAAAAGATATAAATGATTTGACACATCAAAAGAATGTAGATGATAGTTGGCTTGATGAATCGTTCATAGCTAAAGAAGCTATTGCTTATAATTCTGATCAGATTGATATAAGCAATATTAGAATTGAAAATATTGAAGGCAATATAGTTAATAACCTGAGAAAAGGATACGATTACTCTATATGTTATAAAGCAAAATTTTTATCATCATTTAATCAGGTAGGGTTTGGAATGATGATTAAAACATTAAAAGGATTTGAAGTAGGAGGAGCATCTACATTCCAAAAAAAAGAGTTAAGAATAGAAAAAGTAAATAAGGATGAAATTTATGATATCAGAATTAAGTTCACTTGTAATTTTTTACCTGGTACCTTTTTTTATAATATAGGTATTTTGTCAATAAAAAATGATATTGAGCATTATGCAAATAGAGTTTTGGATGCAGGGGCATTTAGGGTGATGGAAGAAGCTAATTTAATTTCAACTTCTCTTATTGATCTTAGTGTTGAAGTCAACTGTAATAAAATTAAATAACTTATTATTAATTATTATTCTTCAATAGCTTATAAAGATATACATATGTTATTAAATAAATAAAACATAAAGTAGAAAAGAAATTAAGGTATCCAAAACTTTCAGCATATAAATTTAATAGAGCTGAAATAATTACAAGCGCAGTCAAGATTAATGATGAGGTTAAAGAATTAATTATTTTTAAGCTAAAATTGATTTTCGATTTTCTAAGTTTTAATTTTAAGGCTCTATATACCAAAGAATGCAGATGTAAGTGATCAGGATTAAAAGGTTTAGTTTTTTGGACAAATATTCTTCTCCAAAAAGAGAAGAATAATTCGAATACTGGATAAAATACGATACAAGCAATCTTTGTTGAGTATATTAAATTTTCATTACTAATTAAAATAGCAATGATACCAATTATAAATCCAAGAAAATATGATCCATTGTCTCCACAAATAATATTCCCAAAAAAGAAATTAAATATAAATAAGGTTCCGATACTGAGCAATAAACTTAAAATTAAAAAATCTAATTCTTTATTATACCCGTTTGTATAATAAAAAAAATTTACTAGAATTATTATCGCAGTACCTAAGATTAGTCCATTATTTCCATCAATAAAATTAAATCCGTTAACTATAAACATTAATGATAATAAAATAAAAATGAATGATACAATTTTCGATGATAAGAATATTTGATTTAAAAGCTCATGATTTAAATCATTTACATATAAATTATTTGTAATGATATAAAATCCTATAATGAAAAGCATAATTATAAATCTTTGGCTACTATTAAAATTTTTATTTAAATCTGCAATTAAGCCAATTAATAGTAATAAGTAAGCAACAAGAAGACTATTTATTAGTATCGGAGAATTCAAATTTAATATTGATAATGTAACTGAAACTAGTGATACCCCACCGATTGTAATTATTGATTCTGTATGAATTTTTCTAACTTCGTCAATAGGATGATCGACGAACAATTGATAGTTTTTCTTGAGAAAGAATAATAAAAAAATTATCGCTAAAGAAGCAAAAGGAATTAAAAATAATAACGTTAAATTCATATAATTATTTATTTAGCTTTAAAGAATATATCTTTTAATTTATATATCTGAAGTGTAAATTATAATAATTCATAAATAATCTTCATAAACCAGAAAATATGTTAACAGACTATCAAAATGGAAGAAGGATATATCCTTACCCTGCTTTCTTTATAAGTTACCTTTTTTATTTATTACCTCTAGCTATTTTAACTGGTCCTTTTATTCCAGATTTATTTATTTCAATTATCGCAATAGTTTTTCTTTTTTATGCATTTAAATACAAGCTATTCAAGTATTTTAATAATTACTATTTTTACTTTTTAATTTCTTTTAATATATACCTTATTCTTAATTCCCTTGCTTCAGAATTCAGCTATTTTTCTCTTGAATCAAGTATATTTTATTTTCGTTTTACTATTTTCTCGTTAGCAGTCTGGTTTCTAATTGAACATATAGATGGTGTATTAAAGAAGTTTACCATAGCTCTTTTATCTACTTTTGTTATAGCTTTGATAGATGGTTATTTTCAATATTTTTTAGGTCATAATTTATTTGGACATGTTTATGACTGGTCAAGAGGTAGTGTAAGACTTAGGTTATTATTAAATGACAAAATGATTCTTGGTGGATACCTAGCGCGGTTGCTACCACTATTAATTGCATTAATTATTTACAATTTTAAAACAACTAGGAAAAGCTACTTCATAATATTTATCTTATTCATTCTTTCAGATATTTTAATATATGTTTCAGGAGAAAGGACTGCTTTAGGTCTTTTATTTTTATCTTCTATTTTTATGATATTTCTTATGTCTAAATTTAAAGCCTTAAGAGTCGTAACTTTGATAATTTCTATAATTGTTATTCTTGCAATTACTTTTTATAATCCACAAGTCAAAGAAAGAAATGTTGATCTTACCATTAATCAAATTGCTGTAACTGACGGTAATAGTAATAACCGTTTTAATTTATTCTCTCTTGCACACGAGAGCCACTTTAAAACGGCAGTTAATATTTTCTATGATCATCCTATTTTAGGTAGTGGCGTCAACACTTTTCGAAAACTTTGTAATGATGAAAAATATAAAATAGATGAACTCAGTTGTTCTACCCATCCTCACAATACATATGTTCAACTATTATCAGAAACTGGAGTTATAGGATTATTAATTTTTTTAATAGTTCCATTATATGTCTTGTACCAGATAACGTTACATTTAATTGCTTTGTTTAGTAACTCGGGTAGGAGAATTGAAGATTATCAAATATGTGTAATAGCTGCTATCTTACTTACTATCTGGCCTTTATTGCCCACACAAAATTTCTTTAATAATTGGATTAATGGAATTTATTATATGCCAATAGGAATATTTTTATATTTTGATTCGAATTTAAAAGGAGATAATCATTAGATGTGGAAAGTAAAAAAATCAAAAGTACATGGTTCAGGGGTTTTTGCAACAAAAGACATTCCCAAAAATAAGAAAATCATTCAATACATTGGAGAAAAAGTGAAAAGAGCTGAGGGAGACAGACGTTCTGAAAAAAGACTTAAAAAATTCTTGAATTCATCTATTGATGGCTCTGTATATATTTTTGAATTAAATAATAAGTATGATATTGATGGTAACTTCAAGTATAATAAAGCAAGGTACATTAATCATTCATGTAATCCAAATTGTGAAGTTGACATTGTTAATGATGAAATATGGATCAGTTCAATAAAAAAAATTAAAAAGAATGAAGAATTATGTTATGATTACGGATTTGAATTTGACAAAGAGGATTACAAAGACCATATTTGTAAATGTGGTGATAAAAACTGTATTGGATTTATAATTTCGTCTGAAGATTGGCCGGAATACTTGAAATTAATTAAGAAAATTATCAAAAAAAGAAAATAAAAACAATGATCTTGATTACAGGAGGTTGCGGTTATCTAGGTTCTCATTTTATTGTTAAATTAGTTGAAGAAGGACAAGACATAATTTCAATAGACAATTTTTCAAATAGCTCTCCTGATATTATTGAAAAAGTTAATCAAATTACTAATAAAAATAACAAATTTATTGAAGGTGATTTAAGAGATATTGATTTCTTAGAAAAATTATTTTTAGAGAATAAAATTAGTTCTGTAATTCATTTTGCAGGCCTTAAATCAATATCGGAAAGCATACAGAGACCATTAGAGTATTACTCTTCTAACATTTCAGGCTCTATAATTTTGTTAAATGCTATGAAAAAAGCTCAAATTAATAAGATAATATTTTCTTCTTCTGCCACTGTTTATGGAGAGAATCATAAATTGCCGTGGAATGAAAATCTTGATCTAAGAATTCCGAATCATCCTTATGCACAATCAAAATTAATTGTAGAAGAAATTTTGAGAAATATATCATTAAATGAGAGTAATTGGGGTATTGGAATTTTACGTTATTTTAATCCTATAGGTTCTCACAAATCAGGAATAATTGGAGAAAATATACATCAGGAAGCAGCAAATTTATTTCCTGCAATTGTTAAAGTTTTAATAGGCCAGTCAAATCATCTAAATATTTTTGGAGACGACTATGACACCATTGATGGAACAGGGATAAGAGATTATTTACATATTGATGATTTACTTGATGGGCATCTAAAGGCTCTCTATTATATTAATAAATTTGAAGGATTTAATATATGGAACCTAGGGACAGGAAAAGGGCATAGTGTTTTTGAAATACTTAAGATATTTGAGAAATTAACCGATAAAAAAATACCATATAAAGTTAAAGCAAGAAGACAGGGTGATCTATCAGAATATTGGGCTGATGTATCAAAAGCTAAAAGAGAATTAGACTGGAATGCTAAAAATGATATTAAGCAAATGATAGAAGATACCTTAACCTACATTGATAAATTAAAATTAGATAATTAATTTAATTTCAATAATCAGCTAAAGTCAATTTTTTAAAAGGATGATCTCTATTATTTTTTTCTGCTTGTTCTATTTGATTTTGCCTAGTCAATGAGCTTAATTTTTGTTTAGGAGACCGTTTTGTAAAACAATAAGGACAAGATATTCCTTTCTTAAAATACTTTGAATTTAATTCCTGCTCTGTTAAAGGATGTCTGCAACCATTACATTGTGAATATTTTCCTTTTCTTAATTTTTTATTTACAGTTGTTCTATTATCAAAAACAAAGCAATCACCATCCCATAAAGATTTTTTTTTATTTTTATTAATATAATCTAAATAATTAAGAATACCCCCATCCAACTGCACAATATTTCTATATCCATTTAATTTTAGATATGCTGCAGCTTTTTCACACCTAATACCACCGGTACAATAAATTGCTAATCTTTCATCTTTACTAATTCCTATTTCTTTTAATTTTGAAGGAAATTCTCTGAAAGAGTTTGTTTTTGGGTTTATAGATCCTTTAAATTTACCAATATCAATTTCATATATATTTCTTGTATCAATTAATTTTGTATCCTTTTTTTTAATTATATCGTTCCATTCAGATGGATGGACAAGCTTTCCCCTTAATTTATTTACGTCTATTTTTCCTTTGCCCAGCGAAACAATTTCTTTTTTCAGTCTTACTTTAATTCTATTAAATGGTAAAAATTTGATTTTATTAATTTTAATATTTAATTTTCTTATTTTTAATATTTGTTTTATAATTTTAATTATATCGAATAGATCTTTTTCTTTGCCAGAAATGGATGCGTTTATGCCTTCATTTGCAATTAAAATTGTTCCACGCAATAATTTGTTTTTGAAATACTTATCTAATTTACTTTTAATATTTTTTTTATTATTAATATTTATAAATCTATAAAAAGTATAAATATATAGCTCTTCATTTTTCATAATTAAATCATCTTTTTTGTAAATTATAAGTGATATCTTTTAAATATTTAGTTAATTTAGCTCTATCTTTAATTTCTTTTATAGTATGATATTTAATTAATTCTCCAGAATAAATTACAATTTCTTTACCAATTTTTCTCCTTGTTTCATGAATGTATGAAGAATATTTCAAGGTCTGATTTTTTATTTTTGATGCAAATATATGAAATAAAAACCCATTTTTCCCCTCAAAATAAATTGGAAGTACATCCGTTTTAGTCTGGTGGATTAATTTTGCTGGAAATAGTTTCCAATCATCATCTTGAGCTGCTGTTTTTAAATTTTTAGCTACTGATACACTACCTGAGGGAAATATAATCAGCAATCCATTGTTTAACAAATGTTCTTTTGCTTTTTTAGAAGTTTTTATATTATTTTTCATTGTATTTTTATCTTTCCCACTGAAGTCTATAGGTAAAATGTACTTATCTAATTCTGGAATAAGTTTTAATGTTTCATGTGTAATAATTTTGAAATCATTTCTTATTTTTGAGGCAATAGAACATAATATTAATCCATCTATAATTCCAAAAGGATGATTTGAAATTATTAGTAATGGCCCAGAAGGTGGAATCCTAAGGTCGTTCTTTGACTTATTGGTAACCTTTATATTCATTATCTCGAGTACAGCGCTCCAAAAAAATCTCGGATCATTGGTCTTTTCTGAATATTCTTTATAGACTTTCTCGAGCTTCTTTTTTCCTGTTACTCTTTCAATGGTTTTTATTATTAGTCTTTGAGTAAAATTATGTTCTGATTCAGAAGCATAAGTAATTTCAATTTCCTTCATTTTAATATTCGACTGGTATTGGATCTAAGCTTCTCCATAAATACCAAGTTGCAACTGATCTCCAGGGCTTCCATTTTTTTGAAAGCTTTATAGCATGATGTTCAGTAATAGGATATTTTAAATTATAACATTCACATATTCCCCTAATTACACCAATGTCTTTAGCTGGAAATATATCAGGTCTACACAAATTAAATATAAGATACATCTCCGCAGTCCATCTTCCAATACCTTTTACTTTTGTTAAAACAGATATTATTTCTTCATCTTCAAGTTTTTCCCATTTATTTGGATCTAAAGTTTTATCAAGGAATGCATTGGATAAGCATTTTAAATAAGTAATTTTTTGACGAGATAGACCACATGATTTTAAAGTAATGTAGTGAAGTGTTGATACTTTTTTTGGAGAAATAATTTTACATTTTTTCTCAAATTTATCCCACACAGATTGTGCTGCTTTGACTGAAATTTGTTGACCAATGATTGATCTTGCCAAAGTTTTAAATGGTTCAGATTTAGAATACAAAAAATCTTTATGATACCTATTTATTAGTTTGGCTAATTTTTTATCTTTTTGGCAAAGTTCTTTTTTGGCCTTGCTCCAGAATTTAGGCTTTCTTGGCATTATAATTATTATTACATAAAAAAATTATTGTCATATAGTCTATAAAATGTTTTATTTGCTAATCTTAACAAACAATGGAGAGTAATAATATGGCTGATGTAGCAAGTTTATTA
>MDTG01314070.1_pt1 | contig 59527 bp, 51 predicted proteins | sample 811421 | NCBI WGS metagenome assembly MDTG01 (sample SAMN05326645, study PRJNA326480) | marine metagenome | isolation source: seawater | place: Pacific Ocean: South East | collected 2011
CATGCGCGCGCCGGCGAACCGCATGCCGAGGTTTATGCATTGCGCCAGGCTGGCGAGTTGGCGCGCGGGGCTACGGCTTACGTCACGCTCGAACCGTGCAGTCATCATGGGCGCACGCCGCCGTGTGCCGATGCGCTGATTGAGGCGGGTGTCAGCCGTGTGGTCGCAGCGATGCAAGACCCTAATCCGGCAGTCTCCGGTAGCGGGCTGCTGCGTCTGATGAATGCGGGCATCAGTGTGCAGAGCGGCATGCTCGAAGCCGAAGCCCGGGCGCTGAATGAAGGATTTATCAAGCGCATGGAGCATGGCTTGCCGTTGGTGCGGGTCAAAATGGCAATGAGTCTGGATGGCCGGACGGCGATGGCCAGCGGCGAGAGCAAATGGATTACCGGCCCGCATGCGCGCTCTGCGGTGCAACGCTTGCGGGCCCAGGCCAGCGTGGTTCTGACAGGCGCCGATACGGTGCTGGCCGATGATGCGCGGCTTACCGTTCGCCCTGATGAACTGGGCCTCAACGGCGAGTTGTCTGCACTGGCTGAGCGGCGTCCGCCCTTGCGCGTGCTGGTTGATGGGCGTTTGCGCGTGCCGCTGACTGCAGCGTTTTTTCAGGCCGGGCCTGCGCTGGTGGCAACCTGTGCGGCGGCCTCGGCGCGCGACAATTATTTATCCGAAGGCCACGAGTTGTTGGCCGTTCCGGGCAGCAGCGGGCATGTCGATTTACGCAAGCTGTTGCTGGAGCTGGCGTCTCGCGGCGCCAATGAAGTGTTGGTAGAAGCCGGTCCAAAACTCGCCGGAGCATTTGCCCGGCAGGGTTTGGTCGATGAGTACCAGATATTCATGGCGCCCAAGTTTCTGGGCTCCGGTGCCCGGCCTTTACTCGCCCTGCCGCTGGCGCGCATGGCCGAGGCGCAGGCGCTGGAAATTATCGACATGCGTGCTGTCGGTGACGACTGGCGCATCATCGCGCGTCCTCAAATCGCCCCTGCCGTCAAGTAAGTGCAGGCACTGCAACCGTTGAGTGGCCCACACTCGGCGGTGCGTGCGCGGCCCAAATATGGTAAAAAGCCTGCCACGGTTGCAGAAGTGACCGTACGTTCTCAGGGCGGGGTGTAATTCCCCACCGGCGGTAATGGCGCGCAAAGCGTCTAGCCCGCGAGCGCTTGCCGGTCTGTTGCAGACTGTGCGGCAAGGTCAGCAGAGCCGGTGAGATTCCGGAGCCGACGGTTAAAGTCCGGATAAAGAGAGAGCGGGATAATCTGCCAAGGTGCGTTGCGGCGTGCCTGAAAGATCCCTATCGATCAAACGTGCCCTGTTTTTTATAAACAGGAGTCTGTAAATGTCATATGTTTATTGCTCACGCCAGCTGCGCAGTTCCCGCTGTCAGCCTAGTGCTGTGTGTGATCAAAGCGCTGCGCTTAAACGACGGGAGGCCGCATGTTCACCGGCATAATTGAGTCAGTTGGGCGCATTCGCGCGCTCACCCCAAAAGGCGGCGATGTGCGGGTTTATGTCGAAACCGGCAAGCTTGATCTGGGCGACGTCAAACTCGGCGACAGCATCGCGGTAAACGGTGTTTGCCTGACGGCAGTCGAATTGCCGGGTGATGGTTTCTGGGCCGACGTGAGCCGTGAAACCCTGGCGCGCACCGGTTTTGTCGATCTTAAGAGCGGCAGTGCGGTCAATCTCGAAAAAGCCCTGACCCCGACCAGCCGTCTTGGCGGTCATCTGGTCAGCGGCCACGTTGATGGTGTTGGCGAGGTTGTCTCGCGTGAAGACAATGCCCGCGCCGTGCAATTTCGTATTCGCGCGCCGAAAGAGTTGGCCAAATATATTGCCCACAAGGGTTCGATTACGGTCGATGGCACCAGCCTCACGGTGAATGCCGTGGATGGCGCCGAGTTCGAGCTGACCATTGTTCCGCACACGTTGGCGGAAACCATCATGGTCGACTATCGCCCGGGCCGTAAGGTCAATCTTGAAGTCGACTTGCTTGCCCGTTACCTCGAGCGTTTGCTGCTCGGTGACCGTGCAGCAGAGCCAACTGCTTCCGGAATTACTCAGGGTTTCCTGGCCGAGAACGGCTACCTGTAACCTGCCGCCCACTTTTTATAAGGAGGGCCCATGGCTCTCAATAGCATCGAAGAACTTGTTGAAGACATCCGCCAGGGCAAGATGGTCATCCTCATGGATGACGAAGACCGCGAGAACGAAGGCGATCTGATTATCGCTTCCGAGTGCGTGACCGCCGAGCACATCAACTTCATGGCGCGCTTTGCCCGTGGCCTGATCTGCATGCCGATGAGCCGCGAGCGCTGCGAATTGCTCAAGCTGCCATTGATGGCGCCGCGTAACGGTTCCGGTTTTGGCACAAAATTCACCGTTTCCATCGAAGCGGCAGAAGGCGTGACCACCGGTATATCCGCCGCTGACCGCGCGCGCACCGTGCAAGCCGCAGCCGCAAGAAACGCCAAAGCTGAAGACATTGTCAGCCCCGGCCATATCTTCCCGTTGATGGCGCAGCCCGGTGGTGTTCTGGCGCGTGCCGGCCACACCGAAGCCGCCTGTGATCTGGCGCGTATGGGTGGTTTTGAGCCGAGCGGGGTTATCTGCGAAATCATGAACGATGACGGCACCATGTCGCGTCGTCCTGAGCTTGAAGAGTTCGCTGCGCAGCACGGCATCAAGATCGGCACCATCGCCGACCTGATTCACTACCGCATGATCCACGAGCGCACTGTCGAGCGTATCAGCGAACAGCAGATTGACAGTGAATTGGGTCAGTTCAATCTGGTGACCTACCGTGATTCGGTCGAAGGCGATGTGCACATGGCTCTCACGCTCGGCAAAATCTGCGCCGACGAACCGACGCTGGTGCGCGTGCACAACATGGACCCGTTGCGTGATCTGTTCATGGTCAAGCAGGAAGGTCGCTGGAGTTTGCGTGCGGCCATGGCTGAAGTGGCCAAGGCAGGCAGCGGCGTGGTGCTGTTGCTGGGCAATCCGCTGACCGGTCCGGACCTGTTGGCCCACCTTGAGCGCCAACTGGGCAACGAGCACAAAGCTCCGACAGCCGGTACTTACAGCACTGTAGGTGCCGGTTCGCAGATTCTGCGTGACCTCGGGGTGCGCAAAATGCGCCTGATGAGCTCACCAATGAAGTTCAATGCGATATCCGGGTTCGACCTGGAAGTTGTAGAATACCTGCCCTCTGAATAAATGCCGGCTGAAAACCATCTAGTATTAATCAGATATTTGACTATCCAAAGGCCGCCAATGGCGGCCTGGCTCTTTAATTGACGAGACTCGCTATGACACTGAAGACCATCGAAGGGACTTTCATCGCACCCAAGGGTAAATTTGCTCTGGTTGTTGGCCGCTTTAACAGCTTTGTGGTTGAAAGCCTGGTAAGTGGCGCCATTGATGCTCTGGTTCGCCACGGTGTGAGCGAAAGCGACATCACCATCATTCGCGCACCAGGCGCCTTCGAAATTCCACTGGTTGCCCAGAAAGTTGCTCAGCGTGGCGATTTCGACGCAATCATCGCTCTCGGCGCGGTGATTCGTGGCGGTACTCCGCACTTTGAATACGTTGCAGGCGAGTGCACCAAAGGCCTGGCTCAGGTTTCCATGGAGTTCGGCGTACCGGTTGCCTTCGGCGTGCTGACTGTAGACTCTATCGAACAAGCGATCGAGCGTTCCGGCACCAAGGCCGGGAACAAAGGTGCAGAAGCTGCGCTTTCTGCTCTTGAGATGGTAAGCCTGCTGGCGCAGTTGGAGGCCAAGTGAGCCAGAACGATAACAGCCAGAAGCCAAAGCCGAAGGGCCCTAGCCCAAAAACTTTGGCGCGTCGTGAAGCGCGTACCTTGGCCATGCAGGCTTTGTACTCCTGGCATATTGCCGGGCAACCGCTGCATGAGATCGAAGCACAGTTTCGCGTAGACAACGATTTCGCGACCGTCGACGGTTCGTACTTCCATGAGATTCTGCATGGCGTACCCCGTGAGAAAGCTGAAATCGATGCGCTGTTCGAGCCGCTGCTGGATCGCCCGCTGGATGAAATCGATCCGGTTGAGCTGTCGATTCTGCGTCTGTCGACGTATGAATTGCGCAACCGTGTGGATATTCCATACCGCGTCGTGATCAACGAAGGCATCGAGTTGGCCAAGGTGTTTGGCGCCACCGACGGACACAAGTTCGTCAACGGTGTACTCGACAAGTTGGCCCCACGTGTTCGCGCAGATGAAGTGCGCGCACACAAGCGTTAAATTCCTGGCCGGCATTTCGGTGCTGGCCCGGTTCACTGAAGTCAGGCGTGAAATGCAGATGATTACACAGCCCTCAAGCCTGATTTCAGTGTTGCCCGCTCTCGTTCGCCGCGCAGTTTGCTGCTTGTGTGAGGGATGTCGTGGGTGAGTTTGAGCTGATTCATCACTACTTTGCTGCTGCCGCTTGTGCGCGTGGCGGCGAAGGTGTGGCACTGGGTATCGGCGATGATTGCGCTTTATTGCAGCTCCCCGCGGGCGAGCAATTGGCGGTATCCACCGATACGCTGGTGGTCGGCGTGCACTTTCCGCACGCTGCCGACCCCTATCTTCTGGGCCAGCGCGCATTGGCTGCCTCGGCCAGCGATCTTGCTGCAATGGGCGCGACGCCTATTGGTTTCACCCTCGCACTGACCCTCCCTGACGCTCAACCCGAATGGCTGCAAGCCTTTGCCCGTGGCCTCGACAAGATGGCTGCGCAGTGTGCGCTCAGCTTGATTGGCGGTGACACCACGCGCGGCCCATTGAGCCTGACGCTGACCGTGTTCGGGCGTGTCCCGAGTGGTCAGGCATTGCTGCGCAGCGGCGCGCAAGCGGGGGATTTACTCTGCGTGGGCGGCAACCTCGGCAATGCCGCTGGCGCTCTGGCGCTGGTGCTTGAGCAACAACAGGCCGAACCTGCGGTAAGCCAGCCATTGCTGGAGCATTATTGGTCGCCGCAGCCACAACTGGCGTTAGGCCAGGCGCTGCGCGGCAAGGCGAGTGCCGCACTGGATGTCTCCGATGGCTTGCTGGCCGATTGCGGACACATCGCCAAAGCGTCCGGTGTGCTGCTGCTTATCGAGCAACAGCGGCTGCCGTTGTCCGCAGCATTATTGCAACTGTCGGGTGGGGCTGGCGCGTTGCGCTGCGCCCTGAGCGGTGGCGATGACTATGTTCTGGCATTCACTATGGCCGAGCAGCATCTTCCGGCGTTGCGTGAGGCTGGCCATTCGGTGCATGTGATCGGCCGTGTTGTCAGTGGCCAGGGCGTACAATTACTCGATAAACATGGCGCACAAGTGGCGCTGCCCGCTCAGGGTTATCAACATTTTGGGAGTACTGGTGACTGAACCGCTAGCAGTGCCGCCTTCGGTATGGCGTAATCCATGGCATTTTCTTGCCTTCGGCTTTGGCTCGGGCACGCTGCCCAAGGCGCCTGGAACTTGGGGTTCGCTGGTCGCGCTGCCTTTCATTCCGCTGTGGCAAATGCTGCCCGACTGGGGCTACTGGCTGATGCTGGGTGTGACCATGCTGTTCGGCTTCTGGCTGTGCGGCAAGGTGGCAACCGACCTGCGCGTGCATGACCACGAAGGCATCGTCTGGGATGAAATGGTCGGCATGTGGATCACCCTCTGGCTGGTGCCGGAAGGCTGGGGCTGGCTGCTGGTGGGCTTTTTGATGTTCCGCTTCTTCGACATTCTCAAACCCTGGCCGATCCGCTGGATCGACCGCCATGTGCATGGCGGCGTCGGCATCATGCTCGACGACGTTCTGGCCGGTGTATTTGCCTGGCTGGCAATGCAGTTGGTGGTGTGGGGTTGGGCAAATGGCTTGGCTGCGGCACTGGGGTTCTAGAATGATGTTTGTCAGGTTGCTGGTGTGCGTGCTGGCATTTTCCGTCGCTTGCGTGGCGCAGGCCCAAGAGCCGATCAAGGGTGATGTGCGGCTGGTGAGCGAGGAGTGGCTCGACTACACCAATGCCGATGGCAGCGGGTTGGCCTGGGACATCATGCGTGAAGTGTTCAAGCCGCTCGCAGGCGAAGTCAAATTCAGTATTGTGCCCTACACCCGTTCGGTCGGGCTGGTGCAGCGCGGTGAAGCCGACGCCTGGATGGGCGCTTACCGCAATGAGGTCGTACAAGGTGTGATCTACCCGAAAAACCACTACGACCAAGACCAGATTTGCGCCTTGACGCTGGCGGGCAGAGTCGCGCCAACCCTGGAGACCTTGGGCAATTTCCGTCTGGTCTGGATGCGCGACTACAAATACGACCGTTATCTGCCAAATGTGCAGCACTACCGGGAAATTCTGAAGCGTGGCGGTATTCTGGGGATGCTCGACTATAACCACGCCGATGCATTTCTTGATGCTCAGCCTGAAATTGAGCAAGTGTTGTCAGACACCGATCATCCAGAAAAGTACACGATGACTTGTCTGCAAAAACTGCCCAACTATCCGGGCTTCACCGACAGCCCGCGGGGCAGGGCGTTGGCTGAGTTTTACGACCAGCGTATTGATGAATTGCGAAAAAATGGCACCTTGCAATCCATATTCAAACGCTGGGACTGGCCTTATCCATTTGATTAATCCCACAGCGAGGCGGGTATGCAGCGTGTGAAACTGATTGGCGCAGCATTCCTTCTGATCAGCTCTTGCTGGGCCAATGCGGCCACGCAGGTGCAAGTGGTCGGATTGTTTCCTGGTGCGGCAGTCATCAACGTCAATGGCCAGCGCAAAATGGTCAAGGTCGGCCAGACCGGTCCCGGCGGCGTTGTGGTTCTCAAGGCCGACAGCAAAGGCGCAGTGTTGCGCGTGGACGGCGTCGAGCGTGCCTACGGCCTCAGCCGCGAATACAGCAATGGTTTTGTTGCGCCCGAGAAGCAGCAATTAAGCGTGGCCAAAGGCCTCGGTGGGCATTACTGGATCTCCGGTTCGGTTAACGGCCAGTCGATGCCTTTTCTGGTTGATACCGGCGCCACTTCAATCGCCCTCAATGATGCGCAGGCCCGGCGGCTGGGAATCGACTATCGCGTTGAAGGGCGGCCGCTGCAGATCAGCACCGCGAGTGGCAACGTGCGCGGTTGGAAGGTGACGCTCAACAGCGTCAAGGTCGGCACCATCGAAGTGCTGGGTGTCGAGGCGGTGGTGCTGGAAGGTTCCTCGCCTGCCGAAGCGCTGCTGGGCATGAGCTTTCTCAGCCGCGTGGGTTGGCGGGTCGAGCAGGATGTGCTGGTGCTTGAGGCCAAACATTAAGGGCTGCGAACCCCATTACGCCGGTCTGATACGGGTGGCTTGATGGTTATGATCAAAAATTCAGACTGACCCGCCAGCATGGCCTGCTGTTACAATGGCAGGCTGAGTTAACCCTTTTCTTTCTCCTTTATATGATCAGGAGTATCCGGTGCCCGTCGTCTTCGTCGCCGCCTCCAAGTTACCCACGCCGTTTGGCGAGTTCACCATGCATGGCTTTCTTGAAAAAGCCACCGGCAAGGAACACGTCGCGCTGACCTTTGGTGATGTTGCCGATGGTGAGCCAGTGCTGGGTCGCCTGCATTCCGAATGCCTGACTGGGGACGCACTGTTCAGCCTGCGCTGCGATTGTGGTTTTCAGTTAGAAGCTGCGCTAAGCGCCATTGCCAAAGAAGGCCGTGGCGTTTTGCTGTACTTGCGTCAGGAAGGCCGTGGTATTGGCCTGCTCAATAAAATCCGTGCTTATGAGCTGCAAGATGGCGGTGCCGACACCGTCGAAGCCAATGAGCGTTTGGGTTTTGGCGCCGATCAGCGTGATTACGAAATCTGCCGGCCAATGCTCAAGCATCTGGGCATCGAGTCGCTCAAGCTGATGACCAACAATCCGCGCAAGGTCAAAGCTATGACCGACATGGGCGTGGTAGTGGCGCAGCGCGTACCGCTGCAAATCACCCACAACCCGCACAACAAAAAATACCTGGCGACCAAAGCCGGCAAGCTTGGGCACATGCTCGGCAGCCTGCATCAGGCTGAGGTTGAGGAAAAACTGTGACCCGCGAGCAAATCAAGCGCGGTCTCGGTTTCATCTGGTGGTGGCAGCTCGGCTTGACGCTGGCGCCGCTGATTATCATCGACTGGATGCTGGCCGGCTCACGTCAGCCGAGCGCTCTGGCAATGCCATTGTTCATTGCCGGGCTGCTGTCGATGTTTGTCAGCTTGCCGTTGTTTCGGCGTTTCAAGCATCAACTGATCGCCACCCAGAAAGCCCTCGATACCGACGCCGAACCGCAAGCCTGGCTGGCTCTGGCCAAGTCGCGGCGCTTGGCGTTTCTCGCTGCCGGTTTGCCGGCCTGGATTGCTGCCGTTGCGGTATTCGCCGGGCTTGAAGCCATCCCGCAGATTCTTCTGGCGCTCGCCAGCGTGGTGCTGTTGTACCTCTATCGCATTCCGCGTCAGCTCGGCTAATGCAGCGCTGCGTCTGGCTATTGCTGACGCTGTTGCTGAGCGCGCCGGCCTTTGCCGCCGAGCGCATCGTGAGCCTGGCGCCTTCGCTCAGTGAAATTGTTATCGAGCTCGGCGCAGCCAAACAGCTGGTCGGTGTGCTCGATGGCGGTGAGCGCCCGGCGGCGCTGGCAGGGCTGCCATCGGTTGGCCGTTACGGCCAGCTTGAGCTGGAAACCCTGCTCCAGCTCAAGCCTGATTTGATTCTGCTATGGCCCGACAGCATCAGTGCCGGGCAGCGCAAACAACTGGAAAACTTCGGCATCGAGCTGCTGGTGGCTGAGCCGCATAAGCTGGCCACGCTGGCTGACCAGTTTGCCGAGATAGGCACGCGTATCGGTCGCCCCGAACAAGGGCGGCAACTGCGCCAGCGGTTTAACGCTGGTATGCAGGCTCTACAGCAGCAATACCGGCGTGAGCAACCGTTGCGGGTGTTTTATCAGGTCTGGGACAAACCGCTGTATACGCTCGGCGGCCAGCAGATTATCAGCGATGCCTTACGTGTTTGCGGCGCGGTGAATGTGTTTGCAGATCTGCCGCAACCGGCGCCGCAGGTCAGCATCGAGTCGGTTATTGCGCGCAATCCTGAGGTGATTCTGGCCGGCAGCGGCGCAGAGCTGGAGGGCTGGAAAGACTGGCCGAGCCTGACTGCGGTGGCGCAGCAACAACTTTGGCAGGTGCCGGATAAAGGTCTGGAACGTCCGAGTTTTCAGATGCTCGGCGCAACCGGGAAACTCTGCAAAGTGCTGGCGCAAGCCCGCTGAAACACAACCTGCGTGAGGGCAGAATGCGCCCCACGCAGGTTTACAACCCTTAGATTTCCGGCGTCCAGGTCACAGCAAACAGGGCCGTGCGCCCTTCGGTGTTGTAGCCGTAACGACCGTTGGGTGTGCTGTAAGTGGCGTCGCTGTAGTCCTTGTCGAAGAGGTTGTTGAGCTTGAGATCGAAGCTCACTTCCCGACTGGCTTGCCAGCTGCCGCGCAAATCCACCAGCCCGTAGCCGCCCAACTCGATGGTATTGGCTGCATCATCGAAACGCCCGCTCACGGCGCGCAGGTTTGTTCCGACGCTGAAATCACCAAACTGGCGATCAAGGTCCAGGCTCAGAGTGCGTTTAGCGCGTCGCGGCAAGGTGTGCCCGGTTTCACGGTCACGCGGGTCAATCAATGACAGTGCCAGATTGCTCTGCCAGCCAAACCACTCTTGCTTGAGTGACGTCTCGAATCCGTTGATGCGCGCGCGTTGGGTGTTCTGCGGAATAAAGTTCTGATCCAGCACAATCGCGTCTTTCAGGTCGGTACGGTACAGCGACATTTGCAGTTCGCTGCTGGTGCCGAAGCGACTGCGCCATTGCACTTCGTAGCTCTTCGAGGTTTCCGGCTTGAGATCCGGATTGGCGCTGGCGAAACAGAAACCGCCGGAGCAGAAGTCCGGGTAATACAGGTCGTTGAAGGTGGGCGCACGGAAGCCTTCGCTGTAGCTCAGAATTACCTCGTTGCGCTCATTCATCGGCACTGTCAGCGCGGCGTTCCAGGTGTTTTCGCTGCCGAACTGCTGGTTGTCGTCGTGGCGCAGGCCAAGCTCGGTCGAGAACTTTTCGGCGTTGTAGCGATGCTGGATAAAGGCGGCGCGGTTCCAGCGTGAGTCCTCGACAAAATCGACACTGTCGTCGGTATGCAGGCGGTCTTCGTACCAGTCTAGGCCTACCAACACTTGCTGATTGCTGGTCAGTTGCAGGGTGTTGACCCAGTTTGCCGAGTCCCGGTAGGTGAAGAACTGGCTGTCACCGAAGTTGGTCAGGTCGTTGCTGGTGTCGCGCTTGTCTTCGCTGTGGCCGACTTCGAGGCGGTTACTCCAGACGTCATTAACCGTGGCATCGAGGTAGCCCGAAATGCTGCTGACCTGAAAGTCCACGGTCGGCAACGAGGTGCCGAATACATCATCGAACTCGGACTGGCCGCGCTGATCAAGCACGCTGAAACCGGCTTTGATCTGATCGTTGAACTGGTGCGACAGGTTCAGGCTCAGTGAGCGATTGCGGTAAGCGTCTTCATCACCGTTGGCCCCGTAAGCATCTCGGGTTGCATCAATGCCCTGGGTTTCGTCCAGTGCCGCGCCAAGGTTGAATTGAGTCTGGCCATCGCCACCGGACAGCCCGAGGCTGCGCTCGTAAGTACTGTCGCTGCCGATGCCAAAGCGCATGGTTGGCTTAAGGCCCTGACCGTCGCCTTTGCGGGTGAAGATCTGAATGACGCCGCCGATTGCGTCGCTGCCATACAGCGCCGAGCGGGCGCCACGTACCACTTCAATACGCTCGATCTGGTCCGGGCTTAAAAACTCCAGGCTGCTGGTGCCGCTGGAGGCTGATGCGATGCGCTGGCCATCCACCAGAATCAGGGTTTGCGCGGTCGAGGTGCCGCGCAGGAACAGTCCGGTCTGGCTGCCGGCTCCACCTGTGTGGCTGAAGTTGACGCCGGGCACGCGCTCCAGCAACTCGGCGACGCTGCGCACTTGCAGGCGCTCGATGTCTTTGCGCTCGAACACGCTGGTTGCCGCCGTGGCTTTGGCCACAGGTTCAGCCTGGCGGCCCGAAGTGACAACCAGCGGCGAGGCTTGATAGACATCAGTTGAGTCGGCGGCATTGGCCAGGCAAGGCGCCAGTGCGATAGCCAGAGTAAGACGGGAAAGTTTCATGTAAATCCTCAAAAGTTGAATGCTTTTGAGGAGGGCAGGGGCAAGTGCACACGCAAGCACGCACTTGACGGTGATGCCCTCCGCAACACCAGTCAGAAATTGTTCCGAGGCAGGTCTCCGGGCTGCCGACATGAGTTTTTCACCTTCCCGGGCAATGCCCAGTGGTCTCTCGAAAAACGCTGTGCAACGCGGCGCTATGAAGCGTTCGCATCGCACTGTCGGTTACCGTTGCGGGGGCAGCACAGGCATTGTCAAAGACGCACCTGATTCCCTTTTCACGCTGAGCCTTGCGGCTTGCAGCGACCTCGGCCAATCAATAAAAAACCACTGCCGGGTTTATTCAGCAGTGGTGAAATTCAAGCAGTAATCTTCAGTCTTGCGGATTGAGCAGGTTCAGGCGCTGAGTGATCGACGCCTCGATTCCTGCGCTGTCCAGCCCGCACTCGGCGAGCATTTGTGCAGGCTTGGCGTGCTCGACGTAATAGTCGGGCAGGCCCAGATGCAGTATGGGTGTGCGCAGATTGGCGTCGGCCAGGAACTCGCTGACCGCGCTGCCGGCACCGCCCATGATGGTATTTTCTTCGATGCTTACCAGTAGCTCATGCTGGCTGGCCATTTCGCGCACCAATGCTTCGTCCAGTGGTTTCACGAAGCGCATGTCGACAACTGTTGCATCGAGATTTTCAGCCGCTTGCAGGGCGTCGGCCAGTTGCACGCCGAACACCAGCATCGCTACTTTCCGGCCTTTGCGGCGGACGATGCCCTTGCCGATTTCGAGCGGCTCAAGGCCGGCTTCAATCGTTGCATTCGGGCCTGTGCCACGTGGGTAGCGCACCGTTGCCGGGCCGTTGAAACGGTAGCCGGTGGTGAGCATGCGGCGCATCTCGTTCTCGTCGCTCGGGGTCATGATCAACATGCCGGGAATGCAACGCAGGAACGAGATATCAAAGCTGCCAGCGTGAGTCGGGCCGTCTTCACCGACCAGTCCGGCGCGGTCGATGGCGAACAGTACGTCGAGGTGCTGTACCGCGACATCATGAATCAGTTGGTCGTAGGCGCGCTGCAGGAAGGTCGAGTAAATCGCCACAACCGGCTTGGCGCCTTCGCAGGCAAGGCCGGCAGCCAGCGTTACCGCGTGCTGTTCGGCAATCGCCACGTCCATGTAACGCTCGGGGAAGCGCTCGCTAAACGCGATCAGATCGGAGCCTTCTTTCATGGCCGGGGTAATTCCCACCAGCAACGGATCAGCCTCGGCCATGTCGCACAACCACTGGCCAAATACACTGGAGTATTTGGGGCCGGATGGCTTCTTTGGCACCACGGGCGCGTTGATCGGGTCGAGCTTGGTAATCGCGTGGTAGCCAATCGGGTCGGCTTCGGCAGGCGAGAAACCTTTGCCCTTTTTAGTGATGACGTGGAGAAACTGCGGACCTTCCAGATCGCGCATGTTGCGCAAGGTTGCCAGCAGTGTCGGCAAATCGTGGCCATCAATCGGGCCGATATAGTTCCAGCCCAGCTCTTCAAACAACGTACCGGGAACCAGCATGCCTTTGGCGTGCTCTTCGGTTTTGCGGGCAATTTCCCAAGCGCCGGGAAGACGTGACAGCACTTTCTTGCTGCCTTCACGCATGCTCGCGTAAGTGCGGCTCGAAAGAAGTTTGGCCAGATAGTTGGACAGGCCGCCGACATTGCGCGAGATCGACATGTCGTTATCGTTGAGGATAACCAGCATGTCGGTCTTAAGATCGGACGCGTGGTTGAGTGCCTCGAACGCCATGCCCGCGGTCAATGCGCCGTCACCGATGACCGCAACACTCTTGCGCTTGCTGCCTTGCAGTTTGGCACCGAGAGCCATGCCCATTGCCGCGCTGATCGAGGTGCTGGAATGGCCGACGCCGAAGGTGTCGTACGGGCTTTCACTGCGACGTGGAAAGGCGGCAACTCCGTCTTTCTGGCGCAAGGTCGACATCTGCTCACGACGTCCGGTGAGAATCTTGTGCGGATAAGCCTGATGGCCCACGTCCCAGACCAGCCGGTCATCGGGGGTGTCGAAAACGTAATGCAGAGCGACAGTCAGTTCGATCACGCCGAGGCCGGCACCAAAGTGCCCGCCAGTCTGGCCGACGGTGTAGAGCAGGTACTGGCGCAGTTCGTCCGCCAGCGTTTCCAGCTCAGCTTCACCTAAGCGGCGCAGTTGATCTGGCGTGCTCGCACGGTCTAGTAACGGCGTCAGCGGACGCTCGCGGGGAATCTCATGAAAAGTCGTCGGCATCAGGCGAATCAGTTCAAATGCATAAAGATGCACCAGTTTACCCGAAACACGGGCAAAGCTTTAAGCAGTAACGTTGCCCGCGTCGGTTAAAGCTGTAAATCAGCGACCAAATGCCGCGCACAGCGGCTACCACGTGTCGATAAATCCGCGCTTTTTGCCTGCCCGTACGGGCGCTGGTGCTGTCGAGTTGAGGCCGCGGATTAACCAATGCCGGGTTTCTTGCGGGTCGATCACGGCATCAATTTCGAGAAAACTGGCCATGTTGATACCTTTGCCATTCTCGTAGGCCTTGGCCACCAGTTTATCGAACAGTTGCTGGCGCTCTGCCGGATCTTGCAGTGCTGCCAGCTCCTTGCTGAATCCTAGCCTTACAGCGCCTTCCAGACCCATGGCGCCGAACTCGCCGCTGGGCCAGGCGATGGTGAACAGCGGTGAATGGAAGCTGCCTGCTGCCATCGCTTGCGCGCCGAGGCCGTAGCCCTTGCGCAGAACCACCGTGAAGAACGGTACGCTGAGGCTTGCGGCGGCAACAAACATGCGCGAAACATGGCGCACCGTGGCTTGTTTCTCGGCCTGCGGGCCAACCATGAAGCCAGGGGTGTCGCACAACGAAACCAGCGGGATGTCGAAGGCGTCGCAGAGTTGCATGAAGCGTGCGGCTTTATCGCCTGCCGCCGCGTCAATCGCGCCGCCCAGATGCGCCGGGTTATTGGCCAGCAAACCGAATGGCTTGCCTTCGATGCGCACAAAAGCGGTAATAATGCCCGGCGCAAACTGGCTGCGCAGTTCGAGTACCGAGCCGGTATCAGCCAGGGTGCTGATAACCCGGTGGATGTCATAGACGCGCAGGCGATTCTCCGGAATCAAGCTGCGCAGTTGGCGTTGATCCGCACATTGCCAGTCTGCCACCGGACCCTGGAAGTAACTCAGGTATTGTTTGGCGGCGGCCACTGCCGCGGCCTCATCGGCGACCAGTAAATCAATCACCCCGTTAGGCGCTTGCACTGAGCTTGGGCCGACTTGCTCGGGGGTAAAACTGCCCAGGCCGCCACCTTCGATCATCGCCGGGCCGGCCATGCCGATACTGGCATCGCGGGTGGCGATAATTACATCGCAGCAGCCGAGCAGGGCGGCGTTACCGGCAAAGCAGCGCCCGGCCACCACGCCTACCAACGGCACCAAGCCGGAGAGTTTGGCCATGCCGACAAAGGTGTGACAGTCGAGGCCGGCAACGCCCACAAAGTCGGTGTCGCCGGGCCGCCCACCGCCGCCTTCGGCAAATAACACCAGTGGCACGCGCCATTGCTCGGCCAGTTGCAGCATGCGGTCGGTCTTCTTGTGATTCATCACCCCCTGCGTACCGGCAAATACCGTGTAGTCGTAGGCAATGGCCATGCAGCGCGCCGCCTGCTCGTCGAACAGCTGCGCATTGACCGTGCCCAAGCCGGCTATCAGGCCATCGGCAGGGCTTTGTTCGATCAACTCATCAAGCGAGCGACGACGGCGCTGAGCGGCAATTGCCAGCGCTCCGTACTCAATGAAACTGTTGGCGTCGAGCAGATCATCAAGGTTCTCGCGGGCGGTGCGTTGCCCGGTCTTGCGCCGTTTGGCGACCGCGTTGGGGCGTCTTGCGTCGGTGGTGATTGCGTGACGTTCGAGTACTTCGGCAAGGTCGGCGCGAATATGCTCGAGGTCGACGCTTTCTTCGCTGTGGTTGGCTGCGCCGGCAATCTCGGCCGGCTCGATAAACAGCAACGCCTGGCCGCTGTCGATAAAGTCGCCCTGGTCGGCTAGCTGCCTGACCACGATTCCGCTGTGCTCGGCCTTGATCACGAACTGCATTTTCATCGCCTCAAGCACGCCAATCTCCCGGCCTTGAGCGATGGCATCGCCTTCGTGCACATCGAGGCTGACCAGCACGCCCGCACTGCTGGCGTTAATCGAGACGCAACCGGCGGGTATCTCGGCTGTTGCTTGCGCGGGGCTCTCGCTGGAGTCGGCCAGGCTGAAACTCATGCTGCGGTGGGCATGGCTGGCCTCGAGCAGACGCGTCATGTGCCGTTCGACGAATCGGGTGTCGAGCTGGTTGGCTGCGACTTCCGGCAAGCGGATCAGGCTTTGCAGCAGCGCGATGTTGTGGCTCACACCTTCCAGGCGGAATTCGCAAAGCGCGCGATAGGCGCGATTCAAGGCAGTGGCGTAGTCGCCTGCATGAACAATCAGTTTTGCCAGTAACGAGTCATAGCTGGGATTGACCCGATAACCGCTGTAGCCATAACCGTCCACCCGCAAACCCGGACCGCTTGCGGGTTCGTAAGCTGTGATAGTGCCGCTCGCCGGTTGGGTGCTGCCGTCGGCCTGTTGGCGCTCAAGGTTGATCCGCAGTTGCACGGCGCAACCGTTGATTGGCGGTGGCGTGCTCAGGCCCAGTTGCGCAAGGCTGGCGCCGGCCGCCAATTGCAGTTGAGTTTGCAGCAGGTCGATGCCGGTTATTTGCTCGGTGACGGTGTGTTCGACCTGAATGCGCGGGTTGGCTTCCATGAAGTAGAAGCGCTGAGGATTATCGGCATCCAGCAAGAATTCGAAGGTGCCAACACCCTGATAATCCACTGCGCGGGCGAGGGTGAGTGCGGCCTCGATAATGGCGGTGCGCGCGGTCTCTGGCAGGTTTGGGCTGGGCGCAATTTCAATGAGTTTTTGCTGGCGGCGTTGCAGGCTGCAGTCGCGCTCCCACAAGTGGCTGACGTTGCCCTGCTGGTCACCGATGATTTGCACTTCGATATGCCGGGCATTGCCAATCAACTGTTCGGCATACAGCTCGCCGTTGCCGAATGCATTGCGCGCCTCGCCCTGACATTGCTCGAAACTGGCGGGCAGCTGTGCGGCGTCGAGCACCACGCGCATGCCGCGACCACCGCCGCCGGCGACGGCTTTGAGCATGATTGCCGCGCCAGCCCCGAGGCTGTGCATGAACTCACGCGCTTGCTCAGGGCTAATCCCTGCGGCGCTGCCTCGTACCAATGGCACCGCGCAACGTTCGGCGAGTTGGCGGGCCTGAGCCTTGTCGCCAAAACACTCGAGAATCTCAGCGCCGGGGCCGATCATCAGCACGCCTGCCTCGCTGCAGGCGCGGGCAAACTGCGCGTTCTCGGCTAAAAAACCGTAGCCGGGATGAACCGCATCGCAGCCTTCTGCGCGGGCGATTTGTAAAAGCTGCGGGATGTCGAGATACGCGCTTACGCCTCGGCCTTTAAGTGCCACTGCGTGATCGGCGCGGCGCACATGCAATGAGTCGGCGTCATCCTCGGCATACACCGCGACTGTGCGGATGCCCAGCTCGGCGGCAGCTCTGGCGATACGAATGGCGATTTCGCCACGGTTGGCAATCAGCAGTGAGGTGAAAGGCATGGAAGCTCCGCAGTTTTTATTCTGCAGATATCTTAGGCGCTCACCCTTTGAGGTAAACCAAGGTTTACCTCGACGTACTTATTGCTATCAGTTTGAGTGATGATCAGCTGCGGCGAGCGACGATGAACTCGGCCAGCTCACGCAGTGGTTGCGCCGTTGCGCCAAAATCCTTCAGCGCCGCCAGCGCCTGATCGCGCAACTCTAACGCGTAGGCTTTAGCCGCTTGCATGCCCAGCAGCGCCGGATATGTTGGCTTGTCGTGAGCCTGATCCTTGCCCTGGGTTTTACCCAGCGTGGCGGTATCGCTCTCGACATCGAGAATATCGTCCTGCACCTGAAACGCCAGGCCGATGGCTTGGGCGTATTGCTGCAATGCGCTTAAATTCTGGCTGCTGGCAACGCCGCTGGCGAGTGCGCCAAGGGCCACGCTGGCCTCGATCAGGGCGCCGGTCTTGTGTCGGTGCATATTCTCAAGCGCAGCCTGATCAAGCTTGCGCCCGACCGAGCCGAGATCAATCGCCTGCCCGCCAACCATGCCCGCCGGCCCGGCCGCTTTGGCCAGACGGTTGAGCATCTGCAGGCGCAACTCAGCGCTGTGCGGGTTAAGTTCCGGGTCGCTGATAACATCGAAGGCCAGGCTTTGCAGGCCATCGCCGGCGAGAATTGCGCAGGCTTCGTCAAAGGCGATGTGGGTGGTTGGCTGGCCGCGACGCAGGTCGTCATCGTCCATTGCCGGCAAGTCGTCATGCACCAGTGAATAGGCGTGAATCAATTCGACCGCACAGGCTGCGCCATTGGCTTTAGCCGGGTCGCCACCGAGCGCTTCACACGCGGCGTAAACCAGCAGCGGGCGCACGCGTTTACCGCCATTGGTCACGCTGTAGCGCATGGCCTGATACAAACGCTGCAGATCGGCCTGCGGGGCCTGGAATAATTGCTCAAGTGCTTGGTCGACACGCTGTTGGCACGTGGCCTGATAGGCCGCAATCATGCTTGTTGGTCCGCGTCGAAAGGGGCTTCCTCCAACTCGCCGTCGCGCTCAAGCAGGATTTTTACTTTCTGCTCGGCTGAAGCCAGCGCGGCCTGGCAATCGCGAGTCAGGCGAATGCCCTGCTCGAATGCGGTAAGCGAATCTTCGAGGCTCAGCTCGCCATTTTCCAGGCGTTCTACCAGCGTTTGCAGGTCGGTTAGCGACTGCTCGAAGTCGAGTGATGCTTTTTTGCGGGCCATTTAGGGCATTCTCGGCGGGAAATCAACGGGCGAATATCGCTCGCGACACTAGCAGAGGCGAGGCTTTCGGGCAAATCGGCGCGCCACTCGCGACCTCAGTGCTTGAAGTAAGTCGCCCAGAAATAATAAACCGTCATGCCCGCGCCGACCGCCAACACCAGCACGCGTAAAAATTTCGGCGGCAGGCGTTGGCCCAAGGCGCCGCCAGCATAGCCACCGAGCGTGGCGCCGGTGAGGAGTATCAGCAGTTCAGTCCAGCTCACGCGGCCCGCCACAATGAACGTTGCAGTGGCAACGCTGTAAATGACCGCCGAGATCAGGTTTTTCAGGGCATTACTGCGAGCCAGCGGATGGCCCTCAATCGAGAATGCCGCCAACTGCAAAATGCCCATGCCCGCACCGAAGTAACCGCCGTAAACCGACACCAATCCATGCGCGGCCAGAGACAGCGGTGAATGCGGCGGTTGTGCTGTTTCTTTACGCCTGGCCGCGAGTGCGCGACTCAGGCTTGGGCTGGCCGCAAACAGCGCCGTAGCGGCGAGTAACAGCCACGGAATCAGCCCACGGAAAATTTCATCACCGCCAAGTAACAGCAACAGGCCGCCGAGCAAGCCGCCGGCGAATCCTGCCAGCAATAATGGCAACAGATACTTACCCAGTGGTCGCAAAGTGCTTCGAGCGGCCCACGCAGCAGCCACGCTTGCCGGCCACAGTGCAACTGCATTCGTTGCGTTGGCCGTCACGGGTGGTAAACCCGTGGCGAGCAGGGCCGGGAAAGAGAAAAATGTGCCGCCGCCCGCCAGCGCATTCATACCGCCAGCAGCAAAACCCGCTGCAATCAGCAAGGCGATCTCCATAAACTCCATTTTTTCGGCTCTGGGCAGTTAAAAGTGCGCAGCTTAAGCCCTGTAAAGGGCGCCGCCAATGGCTATTTGAGGCAGCTCAGGGGTGCTAATTGCCATGCAGTTGTTTCGTTTAAAAACCACAACAGGAAAAAAAGTAACAGTTTTTTTCAGTGTCTCAGAGCCGCTGGAGGCCGCGATATTCCTGACTTTGCCGTGCTGGATCAGGTTTTTTGCAGGCGCTGTTGGGGCGATATTGCGGGCAGCGGGGCGGTTGCTATTTCACAGTATTGCTGCCCGATCAGTGTGAGGAGCTGTCCATCTTTAGCAGTTTTCATGCGTGGCAGTGATAACGGATTAATGGCACTTGGACAGCTGTTTTTGCAGCATCGCCAGCAGGCGATTCCAACTGTATGAGCGGCATTGCCTGAACCGCTTAAACACGCCATTTTCAGCGCCTGTATTCAGGTGTTCACCTTAAAAACTAATCCCTCGATTCGCGCGTGGCCATGGCATGTATTTATGGCTAATGGTGGATCATTCATTTGCGTGTTAATGCGCTATGAAGGTCGTGCTAGAAGGGTATTCATACTTTCGAGCTAAAGCTGCAAATTCCTCCTTTTGTGGGCCGAAACGACTAGTTCTGCGTGCTAATGTCGTTGCCAGCTACACCCACATCCAAGGAGAGCCGTATGACAAAAACAACATGGCCCGGGGTATTAAGTCCGCACGCCCTCGCAGTCGCTATCGCAATGAGTGTTGCCGCTCCAGCCCACGCACTCAACTTCAATATCGGTGAGCTTGAGGGGCAGTTTGACTCCTCGCTGTCGGTAGGGGCCAGTTGGTCGACAGAAGATCCGGACAATGAGCTGATCGGTATGGCCAATGGCGGTACTGCATTTACTCAGACAAACGATGACGGTCGTCTGAACTTCAAAAAGAACAAAACCTTCTCGAAAATTTTCAAGGGTATTCATGACCTGGAGCTGAGATACGGCGACACCGGGGTGTTTGTTCGCGGCAAGTACTGGTACGACTTCGAGCTCAAGGATGAAGGGCGCGAGTTTAAGGACATCGACGATCACAACCGTAAAGTCAGCGCGCAATCGTCCGGCGCAGAGATCCTCGATGCTTTCGTTTACCACAACTACTCGATTGGCGATGTGCCGGGCAGTGTGCGTCTGGGTAAGCAGGTTGTCAGCTGGGGTGAAAGTACCTTTATCGGTAACAGCATCAACTCGATCAACCCGATCGACGTCTCCGCATTTCGTCGTCCGGGGGCCGAAATCAAGGAAGGTCTGATCCCGGTCAACATGTTCTACCTGTCGCAAAGCATCACGGAAAATCTCTCTGCTGAAGCGTTTTATCAGTTGGAGTGGGATCAGACGATTCTCGATAACTGCGGAACCTTCTTCGCGACTACCGACGTAGCGGCCGATGGCTGTAACACCAACTACAACATTCTCGATCCAAACTCTATCGCTGCGTTGCAAGGTGCTTCCGGCGCAGGTTTATTGCCTGGCGTAACGGTTGAAAATGAAGGTTTGCTGCTGCCACGCGGTGGGGACCGTGACGCACGCGATGATGGCCAGTGGGGTATGGCATTGCGCTGGTTGGGGGATGACACCGAGTACGGTGCCTACTTCATGAACTACCACAGCCGCACGCCAATCGTCAGCATGCAGAATACTGACCGCGCCGGTATTGGCGCCGCCTTGCAATCGCTGCAGGGGCCTGCGGGCGCTCTGGGTGCGCAGGCACTGCTGATTGGTCGGGGCACCTACTTCCTTGAGTATCCGGAAGACATTCGTCTTTACGGTTTGAGCTTCGCCACAACCTTGCCGACAGGGACCTCATGGTCGGGTGAGGTGAGCTACCGGCCGAACATGCCGCTGCAAACCAACACCACTGACCTGACGCCAAATCTTGCGACTACGGTCGTTGGCGGGCTCACCACCGGTGGCGTAGCTGGCGCTTTGGCAACTGCCGGGCTGGAAACCCATGGTTATCAGCGCAAAGAGGTGACTCAGGCGCAAACCACCTTCGTGCACTTCTTCGACCAGATTCTCGGCGCCAGTCGCTTAACCCTGGTGGGTGAAGTGGGCTATACCCGCGTTGGCGGCATGACCAATGAGGTGGGCAACCGCTTCGGCCGTGATGCGACCTTCGGCGTGCCGGAAAATGCGCTGGCTGATGAGCGTTATGGTTCGCACGGCTTCTTCACCAGTTCGTCATGGGGCTATCGCGCTCGCGGTGTGCTTGACTACAACGACGTATTCGCCGGGATCAACCTGAAGCCGAACATGGCGTTCTCGCATGACGTGCAAGGCTATGGCCCGACCTTCAACGAAGGGTCCAAGGCTGTCAGTTTCGGATTGGATGCTGAGTACCAGAACACCTACACGGCGAGCCTGAACGTGACCGAATTCTTCGGCGGCTCTTACAACGTTGCAACTGACCGTGACTTCGTCGCGCTCAGCTTTGGCGTTAACTTCTAATAATGTCAGTACGGAGAATCAGTCATATGAAAACAACAAGTAAACTGATTACTGCGCTCACCTTCTCGTTGCTAGCCAGCAGCGTCATGGCCGCAGTACCTGCGTCGGAAGTCGCAAAGCTGGGCACCAGCCTGACCCCGTTGGGTGGCGAAATGGCCGGTAACGCCGATGGCACCATTCCTGCCTGGACTGGCGGCCTGCCGGTAGACGCGGCGCCAGTGACCAGTAACGGCTTTTTGGGTGATCCGTTCCCGAACGAAAAGCCCAAGTTCATTATCACTGCGCAAAACATGGACCAGTATAAGGACAAGCTGTCGCCGGGCATGATTGCGATGCTCAAGCGTTATCCTGATACGTTCAAAATGCCGGTTTTCGAGACCCATCGTACTGCCACGGTGCCCAAGGATATTCAGGAAAGGGCCAAGATCAGTGCTGCCAAAACCACGCTGGTCGAGGGTGGCAACGGCCTGAAGAACTTTACCGAAAGCCGTTATTATCCGTTCCCGATTCCGCAAAGCGGGGTTGAAGCTGTCTGGAACCACACCACCCGTTATCGCGGGGGCAACCTCAAGCGTCTGTACATCCAGGCTGCGCCACAAACTAACGGCTCGTTCACAGCGGTAAATTTCGAGGATGAAGTGGCTTTCCCGGACTTCATGCCGGACCTGGCGCCAGAGCGCGCATCCAACGCCTTGCTGTTCTTCAAGCAGCGCATCACTGCACCGTCGCGTCTGGCCGGTAACGTGTTGCTGGTGCATGACTCGCTTGATCAGGTTAAGGACCCGCGCTCTGCGTGGATCTATAACGCCGGTCAGCGCCGCGTTCGCCGTGCTCCACAGGTAGCGTATGACGGTCCGGGTACTGCGGCTGACGGCTTGCGCACTTCGGATAACTTCGACATGTACAACGGTGCGCCAGATCGTTACGACTGGAAACTGGTGGGCAAGCGCGAAATGTACATCCCGTACAACAACTACCGCATTGCCAGCCCGTCGCTGAAGTACAAGGATCTGCTCTTGGCAGGCCACTCCAACCAGGATCTGGCGCGTTATGAGTTGCACCGTGTATGGGAAGTGCAGGCGACGTTGAAGTCCGGTGAGCGGAATATCTACGCCAAGCGCACCTTCTTCATGGATGAGGACTCCTGGACCATCGTACTCTCTGACTTGTACGACGGTCGCGGCCAGCTGTGGCGCGTCGGTCAGGCGATGATGATGCAGTATTATCAGCGCGAGGTTCCGGCTTTTGCATTTGAGGGCTTGTACGATCTCATCGCTGGCCGCTACATTGTCACTGGCATGAGCAACGAAGAGAAAGAGTTCGTGCAGTTCGGTGTTAAAGCCAGCGCTGCTGACTTCACCCCAGCCGCATTGCGTAACGCCGGGGTACGTTGATCGTAGTGAGTTACCAGTAGCACAACGAAAGGCGGCCTCAGAGCCGCCTTTCCACGAATATCAGCCTGTACCTGAGGGGATGGGTGCAGGCCTTATACTAATAAGAGAGAGGCCAGACCATGCACGACAATGTTCGTGCGTTACCCGGATCGCGTGTGCGAGCGCTGGATGTCAGCTTGCCGCGACTACCCGCCAATCATGTTGCGCGTCCTCGTCTGGTTGAAAGCCTTGTAGGCGAAGACAGCCGCGTCACTCTTATCTGCGCGCCGGCCGGTTATGGCAAGAGCGTGCTGCTCAATGAATGCGTACGCCAAGCCAGTATGGCCACGCGTATTGTCTGGCTTGATTTGCTCGGCCACACCCTTACACCTGATGATTTGCTTGCCCGTCTGGCGGCCTCATTGCAACTGCCGGTCGGCGAGGGCGATGCGCCGACAGAGCTGAGCTTGCTGATTGGCCGGCTGGTGCAGCAGCCGGTGTGGATCATTCTCGATGATTACCCGCGTCAGCCTTGTGCTGAGCTGGACGCCTGCCTCGATCATTTGCTTGAGCGCTCACCGCACACACTGCGCTGGTGGATCGCCGGGCGCAGACGGCCTGAATGGCATCTGCCGCGGCTGCTGTTGCAGGGCGCAATCCAAGAGCGTAATGCGCAGGCACTGGCGCTGAGTATTGATGAATTGTCGGGTTACTTGCAGCAGCTCAAAGCCCCATTGCCGGGCCCGTTGGCTTCCCAGTTGCATCAGTCCACAGAGGGTTGGCTCGCGGGCATTTGCCTGCACCTGATCGAAGGCAATATGTCCGAGTTGGGCCAGCGCCTTGAGGCTGGCTCTGCACTGTTACTCGAATACATCCAGCGCGAAGTGCTCGATGAGTTGTCCGACGAATTGCGCGAAGTGGTGCTGATCCTTGCGCATATACCGCGATTCTCGGCCGCACTTTGCCAGCACATGCTTGAAGTCCACGACGGCGCTCAGGTTATCGAGCAATTGCGTCAGCACCAGCTGTTCTTGTCCCAGCTGGATGAGCAAGGTGAGTGGTATTGCCTGTCGCCAGCCTTTGCCAAACAGCTCAAGCTACTCCCGCAATGTCTGCCGCCGTTGCATCAGCACATTCTGGCGTGCCAGTGGTTTGCCCAGCGCGGTGAAGTGCGTGATGCCGTGGAGCATGCCTTGTGTGCGGATCAGCCGGAAACGGCTGCCAGCTATTTGCAGCGCTACGGTGAAGATCAGCTGTTGATTGGTCAGAGTGTTTCTCAGCTGTTGCACTGGCGTGAAGAACTGCCGGCGAGCTTGTTTGCCAGCACTCCGCACTTGATTATTCTGCAAGCCTGGGCGCTGATCATTTGTACCCGCCTCGATGAAGTCGAGGACTGCATTGATGAGCTGGCGCGCTACATGCCGCAGCCATCGGCCAAGCGCCAACAACTGCTGCTGGCCAATTATCAGGTCATCATGGGCGTGTTGCACCGTCAGCGCGGCCTTGCCAGTGCGCGCCAGCATTGCCTTGAAGCGCTGAGCAAACTGGATGAGCGGGGCTGGTCGCAGCAGGTTCTGTGTCATCAGGCGCTCACCCAGCAGGCGGGCGCAGAGCAAAATTTGGCGCTGGCTGAAGAGCATTGCAACCAGGGGCTGAAACTGGCGCGTGAGCACCGCAACATCCTGTTTGATGCGCTGCTTACCATTGATCAAGTGCATTTGCTGATCATGCGCGGCCAGCGCCAGGTTGCCAAAGAGCGCACTGAATATGCCGTGCAGCTCTTGAAGGACGGCGGTATGCGCGGCCCGGTCTATGCCCGGTTGTTGCTCTTGCGCGGTCTTTTGCATGCCGGACGGGGCGAGCGGATGCTGGCGCGCGAGGCCTTTGAAGCAGGCATACAAGAGGCTGAAACCTGTGAAGATGCCTACTCGTTGCATGGTCATATCGGCCTGGCCGAGTTGTGTTTGCAGGAGGGGCACTTTGAGGCCGCGCAGCAGCATCTGCTTAACGCCGAGCAGAAGATGCAGGCGTATCGGGTGCCGCGCATGCGTTATCACGAAGCCTTGAGCCTGGCCAAGGGCCAACTCTGGCTGCATCTGGGTGACGCCGAGAAAGCCCTGAGTGTGTTTACCGAAGTGCGCGAGCATCTGCAGGAGCACAAGTTTTTGGCGCCTTCCGGGTTCTGCAACTTATTGCCGATGTCGCGATTGCTGGAGGCGCGAGGCAGGATTGCCACCGGCCAGACGGCGCAAGCATTGGCAGACTTGCAGCAGATGATGCACGAGTTCACCGAATCCGGGCACGTGAGCCTGGCCACTCAGGCGCAAATGCACTGTGCACAGGCGCTGGAACAGCTCGGCGAGCCGCAGCGCGCGGATCAGGAGCTGGCCGCAGCACTGCTTGAGGCGCAGCGTCAGGAGCACTTCCGGCCTGTGCTCGAACTCATGCAATCGCAGCCCCAATGGCTGGAAGATGTGCTGCTACTCAATAGCCAGTTACAACCCTTGCGCCAGCACCTGATCAGCGCCAGTGAGGCGGTGGATACAACCCTGCCATCAAATGTGCCGGTGCTGAGTAAGCGCGAAATAGCCGTGCTCGATCTGATCGCCAAGGGCTGCTCCAATCAGCAGATAGCCGAGGCCTTGTTCATCTCGCTGCACACGGTTAAATCGCATGCCCGGCGTATCAATACCAAGCTCGGTGTGCAGCGCCGCACGCAAGCGGTGGCGCTGGCCAAAGCTGAAGGATTGATTGGTTAGATAATCCTCTGCGCCCGGTATGAATCTGCTTACCGGGAGAAAGAGGGGGCAAAGATGTGCTGCTGGGGCGCTTGAGGAATTTACCGGCGCTGTGCCTTGTATCTTGATGGCCATTTTGGATAGCCCGCCAGGGCTATCCGCGGTCCTGTTTAAGCACCAAGCTCAGATTAACTTTCGCCTGTCAGGGCGCCTTCGATCAATCCATTGGCCAGGTCACCGTACGGGGCGAACATAGAGCGGATGTTATCATTCTCGCCGCGCTCGAAAATAGCCCGTTGATTCGAGAATTCGTTGAAACCCTCAACGCCATGATGGCGACCGCTGCCACTTTTGCCGATGCCGCCGAAGGGCAGGGAAGGCATCGCGGCATGCAGTGCGGCAGAATTGACACAAGCACCGCCGGACACTGTCCGCGCCAGCACCCTTTGGGCAATCGCCGGGGTGTCGGTGAACACATAAACGCCCAGCGGGCGCTCACCGGCATTGATTGTGGCAATGGCCTGATCAATGTCGCGGTAGGTTTTAACCGGCAAGATCGGCCCGAAAATCTCGTTTTGCATCAGCGCCATGTCGTCCGTGACGTTGAGCACCAAGGTCAGCGGCATCTTGCGCGTCGCTTGGTCCGTGGCATCGCCAATGGGAATCAGGGTGGCACCTTTGGCCTGCGCATCGTCCAGATAACCTTGCAGGCGAGACAGGTGGCGGGCATTGATAATGCCTGTAGTGTCGGCCTCGCTGGCTCCGTGGGCAAATGTTGCATCCATGTGTTTTTGCACCAGACGAACGAAATTGTCCTGCTGGTTTTCCGGCACCAAGGCGTAATCCACTGTCACGCACATCTGTCCGCTTTTGATGGTTTTGCAGCCCACAATCTGTTCGATATTTCGGCTGTTCAAGCCGTCGGCAGCCACCAAGGCAGGGCATTTGCCGCCAAGCTCCAGGGTGACTGGCACGAGGTTTTGTGCCGCGCTGACTGCCACTGAGCGACCGACTTCCGTGCTGCCGGTGTACATCAAATGGTCCCAGTTGAGTGTCGGGAAAAACTTGGCCAATTGCAGCCCGCCGGAGATGGCCGCGACCTGATCAAGATCAAACGTTGACTTGATCATCTCAAGCGTCAATTCGCTGCAGGCTGGCGTCAGGTCCGACGGTTTGATAATGGCCCGGTTGCCTGCTGCGAGCATTTCAACCACAGGGCCAATGCCGATATCGAAGGGGAAATTCCACGGTGCCATGTTGCCGACCACGCCCTTGGGTTGCGCCACCACATACGCCTTAGCCGTGCCGTAAAGTGCCGGCTCAATGGGCCGTTGTTGCGGTTTCATCCATTCGCTAAGGTTGCTCGCCACATATTGCACGCGACCGGCAACGCCCAGGCATTCAACCAAATCGGCAAATTGGCTCGGGTGCGAGCCAAAGTCTGCCACCAGCGCCTGCTGAATTTTCAGACGATTACTGATCATCATATGCGCCAGTGCACCGAGCAATTCCAAGCGCTGATTGAGGTCAGGCTGCGGCTGTTCGACAAAGGCTTTCTTCTGTAGCGCAAACACGCGCTGCAACTCAGTGATCGCGACCTCATCCGAGGTCAATGATTGTTCACGTTCGATAAAAGTCATCTGCATTCTCCGCTGTGTAGCGGGCGCGGCGCGGCGCCCATGCATTATGGCAAAAGGGCTCAGGCGCTCTGCTTGAGTGACGTGGAAGCTGCGTGGGCGCGGGAAAACTTCAGGGCTTTGTCGTCGAGCGTGGTGAACTTCATGCTGAGCAGGTCTTGCAGGTAGTTCTGGTTCTGCTGCCACGGCTGCTGCTTGCCCTGTTTTGGGAACTGTTCCACGGCGCGCAGAATGTAGCCAGACGTCATGTCCAGTAACGGCCGCTGATCCATTTCACTCGGATCAATTTGTGGCCGGCATTGGTCGTAATTTTTGCGGCTCATGTAATTGATCAGGCGGCATACAAACTCAGACGACAAGTCCGCACGCAGGGTCCACGAGGCGTTGGTGTAACCCACACACACGGCGGCGTTGGGAATACCGGAGAGCATCAAGCCTTTGTAAGAGTAGGTCTGGCCAATGGTTACCGGTGCACCGTCCACCGTCAGTTGCACACCGCCGCAGGCGACCAGCTTCAAACCGGTGGCGCTGACGACAATATCGGCATCCAGACTCTGCCCCGACTCAAGCGTGATACCGGTTGCGGTAAAGCTGCTGATACGGTCGGTAACGATAGAGGCACTTTGTTCACGCAGCGCCGTGAACAAGTCGCCATTAGGCACCAGGCACAAGCGCTGATCCCACGGGTTGTAGCTGGGCTTGAAGTGGGTGTCGATGGGGAAGTCTTGCGGCAGGTGTGCGGCGATGCCTTTGCGTAGCAGGCGCTTGGCAAATTCAGGCTTGAAGCGAAACAAGCGGTAGATCGCGGTGCTGAGCATTACGTTTTTGAAACGGACGGTTTTATGCACCCAACTGCTGGGTAAAACCTTGCGCATCGCTTTGGCTATCACGTCGTCATCCGGCAGGGACATCACGTAGCTGGGCGAGCGCTGCAACATGGTCACATGTGCGGCCCTTTTCGCCAGTGCCGGCACCAGCGTTACGGCGGTAGCACCACTGCCAATCACCACAATGCGCTTGCCGCTGTAGTCGAGGCCCTCTGGCCATTGCTGTGGATGGATCAGTTGCCCGGTGTAGTTTTCGAGCCCGGGGAAGTCCGGCTGGTAACCGCCCTCGTAGCTGTAATAGCCGCTGCAGACATAGAAGAAGTTACAGCTGTATTGGACAGGTGTGCGCTGCTCGCCGACCTCGATATCCAGTGTCCAGCGGGCCTCATCCGATGACCACGCTGCTGCGATTACGCGGTGGCCGTAGCGAATATTGCTGTCGATGCCAAATTCACGGCTGGTGTCGCGCAGGTATTGGAGAATTTCGCTGCCATCGACGATGCTCTTGTTTGAGGTCCACGGACGAAATGAATAGCCCAGCGTGAACATGTCCGAGTCAGAGCGGATGCCCGGGTAGCGAAACAAATCCCAGGTGCCACCGAGGTCTTCACGTGCTTCGAGAATCGCGTAGGTTTTGCTCGGGCAGTTTTTTTGCAGGTGATAACCCGCGCCAATTCCCGATAGCCCTGCGCCCAAAACTAGAACATCAAAGTGTTTGACTGTCATACGCTTTCTTCCATTCTTGTTATGCGTAAGCGCCTTGCCGGCGCTTACATTTCTGGATTGCTACGATGAATTTAAGCATCGTTGCGCTGCATTGTTCTGACTGTTTAAGCTAAGGTGCATACCTTATGTCTGGTAGTCGATTCAAGGCCGATCCATGAAGCGTCAAAGCACCCGTGAACAAATACTGGCGACCTGCCGAAAACTGTTTAATGGCAAGAGCGTTGCCGCTGTTACCACTGCAGGTATTGCTGAAGCTGTGGGTATCAATGAAGGCAACCTGTATTACTACTTCAAGAAAAAAACCGACATTCTTAACGCCTTGTTCGAACAGTTTGCCGCCGAACAACTCAAGCTGGCTTCTCAGGACCAGCACCTGCGCCACTGGTTTGAACTGATGTGGGAGTGGCGCTTTTTTTACCGCGACAGCATGATCATTTTCAGCATGGAGCCGGCGATGCGCCTGCAATTGCAGGACATGTCCGATCAAGTTCAAGCCCGCAGCCGCCGCAAGTTGCAGGAGATGATCAGCCTCGGCCAGTTACGGGCCACTGAGGCGGAGCTTGATGTGCTGCTGGAAAATAGCTGGATCATCTCGACCTACTGGATAGAGTACCTGCACTCCCGCCACGGCATTACCCGCGTGACTAAAAAGCACCTGAGCTGGGGTTATAAACAGATGGCTGCATTGTTTGAGCCTTACCTGATTCGTGCAGATGCAGCCCCGCAAGATACCTTTCTGTCCGCTGAGTAAAGCACCTTACGCAGCGCTCAGTTCTGGGTGGCATTAACGCCTTCTACCTGATCCATCCGGGCGCGCATGATGCGTTGCATCAAGCCAGGTGACAGGCGTTGCAGAATCCAGCCGAGGCCGACTTCTTTCATTGGTGTCAGGCAGAACAGTTTGCCTTTGACCACATCGCGCAATACGTCTTGCGCCACTTGTGTGGGCGACGCGCCTTTCTCTGCGTAATGATTCACCGCCTGCGCCTGGCGTTGTTGTGCGCTGCTGCCACGCATTTTGGTGTTCTTGATAATGGCAGTGTTGATCGTGCCCGGGCACAGAATGGTGATGCCCACGTTGCTGCCATGCAGCTCACCTGCGAGTGATTGCGAGAGACCAACGATTGCATGCTTGGTGGCGCAGTAGGGCGCGGTGCGCGGCATGGGAATAATGCCGGCGCCGGATGCGGTGTTAATGATATGCGCGGGCGAGGTTTGGCTGAGCATGCGCGGCAAAAAGGCATGCAAGCCGTGCACGACGCCCATCACGTTTACCTCCATTACCCACTTCCAGTCGGCCAGCTCAGTGTCGATAACCGCGCCGGCATGGCCAACGCCGGCGTTATTGAACAGCAGATCGACCCGGCCTTCGCGCCCGAATACTTCATTGGCAAATGCGCCCACTGCATCCGCATCGGTTACATCCAGTGCATACGCCTTGGCGTCTGTCAGTGATGCGGCAGTTTGCTCGGCGGCGCTGAGGTTGATGTCGGTGCAATACACCCGGCTGCCGTTGGCGCTGAGCTGCTCTGCGATGGCGCGGCCAATACCTGAACCTGCGCCGGTGACCACCGCGATCTTGTTGTTGTAATAGTGCGTCAGCTTCGACATTGGCTATCTCCTGAGCGGTTATAAGCGCGCAAATACGCAGCTATCCGGGTTTTTATTATTTAAGGTGTTTACCTTATTTATAATGAGATTAGCCTATACGGATTTCCTCTGCCAATAGTCCCGCTCACGCGCATATAGCGCTATGCGTGCGATGAATGATCAGCAGGGAATGAGCGGCGGCAAGATCGACACAGCCGCCGCTGGCCATTGCAGCCAGCGGCGGTTTGTCTGAGGCGGGCTAGGCGAACATCGCCATTTTTTGCAGCTGGTGCTTGAGCACTTTGCCGCTCGCCGCCGCCGGCAGTGAGCTGAGAATGCGCACCTCGCCGGGCCGTTTGTACGGCGCCAGTTGTGCGGCGAGAAACGCCTGTAGTGCCGCCAAGTCGAAGGTTTCGGGTGCCAGCACTTGAATGAATGCCACCACTTCTTCGTTGCCGTCCACTGCGCGGCCGACCACCGCCGACATGACCACGCCGGGGTAGGCATTGAGCGCCGCTTCGACTTCCGGCGGGTAAACATTGAAGCCCGAGCGGATGATCAGCTCCTTGCTGCGCCCGACAATAAACAGCGCACCGTCGGCGTCCGCACGGGCTAAATCGCTGGTATTGAACCAGCCCTCAGCATCGATAACGGCGGCCGTTTGCTGTTCTGCGCGGTAATAGCCTTTCATCACGTTCGGCCCGCGTACCCATAATTCGCCCACTTCACCTGGCGCAACGGGTGCGGTGCGCTGGCTATTCAGCAGGCGCACCTCAACGCCGTCTATCGGCGGGCCGACAGAGGTATCCCGGCGCGGTTGATCGACGCGGGTATGGCTGATGGTCGGCGAGCTTTCGGTCAATCCATAACCGTTGTGTAGTGCGCAGCCGAAACGTTGCTCGACCGTGTCTTTCAGCGTCTGATCGAGCGGCGATCCTCCGGCATACATAAAGCGCAGTGTGGGGGCACGCAGCTCCATGTGCTGCGTGTCTGCCAACTCTAACGCCTTGGCAAACATGGCAGGCACGCCGAGCATCATGCTGATGTTGTCGTTCGCCAGCGCGCGGATCATCTTGGCGGGATCAAAGCGCGCTTCCAGATGCTGTGAGCAGCCAGCGTACAAACTGGCCAAACACACCGACGACAAGCCGAATACGTGCGAGAACGGCAACACCGCAAACACGCTGTCGGCCTCGGTAAGCTTGCGCATGGTGCGCGCGGTATCGGCGACAAACATCAGATTACGGTGGGTCAGCATCACACCTTTCGGGTCGCCGGTGGTGCCGGTGGTGTAGATCATCGCCGCCACCTGCATTGCGGGATCGGCGTGAACCGGCTCCGGCGCACATGCTTCATTCAGCGGCCCAAGGTGATAGCTGCCGAGCAGGGGCGATTGGCGAATCTGTGCGCCTGCACGCTCGGCATGGGCTGCTGCGTCCGTTGAGACAGCGCTGCTGAACAACACGCGCCGCGCCGCGCAGTGCTGGCGAATCGTTTCTATTTCCCCGGCAGACAGACGCGCATTGATGATGACCGCCCACGCGTCGAGCTGGCTCGCTGCGAGAATGGCGGCGACCAGCAAGCGGCTGTTTTCCGCTACCAACATCACGCGATCGCCAGCGCGCACACCTTCATCGCGCAAGGTCTGGGCGAGTTCCTCGACGGCGTCGCGCAGCATCGCGAAAGTCATCACTTCGCCGTGCTCATACAAGGCGGGCGCGGCGTCCGGATGGGTTGCGATTATGTGGTGCAGTCGTTGGGGTAATGCCGCTAGCCTGGCGCTGAGCGACATCATTTCAGTGTTGCTCCGCGAGGCGGATTAAATTTCGCGCAATCACCAATTGCTGGATTTGCGTGGTGCCCTCGTAGATACGGAACAGGCGTACGTCGCGGTAGAAACGCTCAATGCCGTATTCACTGACGTAACCGGCACCGCCGAATATCTGCACGGCGCGGTCGGCTACACGGCCACACATCTCTGAGGCGAACATCTTGCAGCACGAGGCTTCCATCGAAACATCTTGCTTGAGGTCACGCTTGCGCGCCGCGTCGAGCACCATGCAGCGAGCCGCGTAAATATCGGCCTGGCTGTCGGCGAGCATTGCCTGAATCAACTGGAACTCAGCCAGTGGTTGGCCGAACTGTTTGCGTTCCAGTGCGTAATCCAGCGCGTCTTTCAGCATGCGCTCCGCAGCGGCAACGCATACGGCAGCAATGTGCAGGCGGCCTTTATCGAGCACTTTCATCGCGGTTTTGAAGCCAACCCCTTCGACGCCGCCAATCAGATTTTCGGCTGGCACGCGGCAATCTTCGAAGATCACATCGCAGGTGTGCGCGCCTTTCTGGCCCATCTTCTGATCAATCTTGCCCAGCGATAAGCCTGGTGTTCCGGCCTCGACGATAAACGCTGAAATTCCGCCCGCGCCTTTGATCTCTGAATTGGTGCGCGCCATCACGGTGAAGATGCCCGCTTGCGGCGCATTGGTGATGAAACGCTTGGTGCCATTGAGCACGTAATGGTCGCCATCGCGCACGGCGGTTGTGCGTAGCGAGGCCGCGTCTGAGCCAGACCCCGGCTCGGTCAAGGCAAACGAGCCGACCAATTCGCCCGTGGCCATGCGCGGCAAATAGCGCTGTTTTTGTGCGGGTGTGCCGTCAATGATCAAGCCCTGCGAGCCGATGCCATTGTTGGTGCCGATCAACGAGCGGAATACCGGCGAGGTGCGTCCCAGCTCAAACGCCACCATCACTTCCTCTTCCATGGTCAGGCTCATGCCGCCGTATTCCTGCGGCAGGCACATGCCAAACAGGCCCATCTCGCGCATGTCCGCGATGATGTCGTCAGGGATGTGATCGTTTTCAGCGACCTCAGCCTCATTCGGCATCAGGCGTTCGCGGACAAAGCGAGACAGGTTATCGAGCAGCAGATTGAGCGTTTCCTGATCGTTGATCATTGTCGACCTCTTATTGGAATTGTCGGCCTATAGTGGCCTCGACGTTACGAACCAGATGAACCAAGCGTGGCCCTAAATCGTCCTCCAGCATGTGCTGGCGCAGCACAAATGCCGGGCCGCCCACGCTGAACGCAACGACGCCGGAGCCGTCTGGCTTGATCAGGGGGACTCCGGCGGCGTTGATGTCTTTTTGCCAATCTCCGCAGGCAAGGCAGAAGCCAAAATCCTGATAATGGCGGAAGGCTTTCTCTAACTGATCGCGAGTCTCAGACCATTGCTCGCCTGCGCGCTGGCGCAATTGATCGAGCAACAAGTCTCGCTCTGCATCCGGCAGGGCGGCGAGGTAGGCGCGGCCCATCGCGGTGCTGGCCATGGGAATGCGCGAGCCTATGTCCAGTCTCAGCGTCAGCGGCCCCTGGCCTTGGCAATTTTCGGTGTAAACCATGCTGAGGCGGTCACGGGCGCCAAGCGATACTGAGCTCTGCGATTGCTCTGCCAGTTCCTGCATCAGTGGGCGCGCCTGACGGCGAATATCCAGCCCGTTGAGATGGGCATAACCAAGTGCCAGTACGCCGGTGTCGAGTGCGTATTTGCCCAAGCTGGCAACGTGTTGCAAATAGCCCAGACGCGACAGGGTGTAGGTCAGCCGCGACACGGTGGCCTTGGGTAAACCGCTGCGTTTGGCCAGTTCCTGATTGCCCAGCAGCTGCTCGCCGGGGCGGAAACAGCGCAACAATTCCAGGCCTCGTGCTAACGCCGTGACGAACTGACGGTCCTGCTCAAGGCTTTGGTTATCGAGTTCGTTGTCGATCTGCTGGCGGTTATCCATTGTCGTTCCTTGGGCGTCAGGTGAGCTTTCTGGCGCTGGCGTTGATGCTGGCACAGGCTGAGAAAGTGAGTCAATAAATTAAAACTCAGTTTCGCATAGCGGAATTTAAGAGTTCAATCGAAAGTTGGCAGGTGCATATCGCGTGACTGAATACGCGGTATTCATAGCGTTTATTGGCGATCAATCCGCCTGCGAAGCCGCAACGAGTTGCGTAGGCTAAATCCATAAAGCAAAACTTCATTCCGCTGTGCGAAACAATAATAATCAAGCCAAGAGGTCGATTATGAGTGAGGTACTTCTCGAGCGCCCATCACCAGGCGTGGCCCTGATCCGACTCAATCGGCCCGAGGCGCGTAACGCCCTGAGCCAATCCGTGCGCGAACAACTGGCGGCGCACTTCACTGCGCTCAGCAACGCTGCCGATGTGCGTTGCATCGTGCTGACCGGGGGCGAGGAAGTATTCGCTGCGGGTGCCGACATCCGCGATATGGCCGAGCGCGGCGCGGTGGAAATGCTGTTGCGCAATACTCATCGGCTCTGGGCTGCCATCGCCCAATGCCCTAAACCTGTGGTGGCGGCGGTGAATGGCTACGCCTTGGGCGGCGGCTGTGAACTGGCGATGCATGCCGACATTATTGTCGCGGGCGAGGGCGCCAGTTTCGGCCAGCCAGAGGTGCGAGTTGGGGTTATGCCGGGAGCGGGGGGAACCCAGCGGTTGACGCGCGCAGTCGGAAAGTTTCAGGCGATGCACATGCTGCTGACCGGTTTGCCGGTGAAGGCGGCCGACGCCCTGCGCATGGGGCTAGCCAGTGAAGTGGTGGCGGATGATCAAGTGCAGGCGCGGGCGCTGGCCTTGGCTGAATTGATCGCCAGCATGCCGCCGCTGGCGGTGATGCAAATCAAAGAGGTGCTGCTGGCCGGGCAGGATGCCTCGCTGGAAGCGGCGATGATGCTGGAGCGCAAATCCTTCCAGCTGTTGTTCGACTCGGCGGACCAGAAAGAGGGCATGCAGGCCTTTCTGGAGAAGCGCAAACCTGTGTATGTGGGAGCATGAGCATGGCCAATCGAGATATTCGGCAAATGGCCGTGGTGGGTGCTGGCGTGATGGGCGCCGGCATTGCGCAAATTGCATCACTCGCGGGCGTCGAGGTGTTGCTGTTTGATGTGCGTGAAGGCGTGGCGCAATCCGCCAGGCAAAGCATTATCGCCACGCTGGATCGGCTCGTCGGCAAAGGCAAGCTCGACGCTGCCAGCGAACATTTGGCGGCTCAGCGACTACGCAGCGTCGGTCACGTTTCTGAGCTGAGTGATTGCCAGTTGGTGGTCGAAGCCATTGTTGAAAACCTCGAGGCCAAGCGTGCGCTGTTTGCAGAGCTTGAAGAGGTCGTTGCTGAGGATTGTTTGCTGGCGACGAATACCTCATCGCTGTCCGTTACCGCCATCGCGGCCAAATGTCGGGTACCGGCGCGCGTAGGCGGTTTCCACTTCTTCAACCCGGTGCCGTTGATGAAAGTGGTTGAGGTTATCGACGGCCTGCAAAGCGCGGCGTGGGTTGGCGAAACACTGCTGGCGCTGGGCCAACGCTTTGGCCACGTGGCCGTGCGCGCCAAAGATACCCCTGGCTTTATCGTCAATCACGGTGGTCGCGGCTACGGCACCGAGGGCATGCGCATTCTCAGTGAGTCTGTACTCGAACCTGCAGACCTCGACCGCATTCTCTGTGAGCACGCCGGTTTTCGCATGGGCCCGTGCGCGCTATTCGACCTTACCGGTCTGGATGTTTCGCATCCGGTCACCGAGTCGCTCTATGCGCAGTATTACCAAGAGCCGCGCTATCGGCCAACGGTGATCACCAAACAGCTTTTCGATGCCGGTCTGCTCGGGCGTAAAACCGCACAGGGTTTCTATGGCTATGTCGACGGTGTCGCGCAAATCCCTGACGAGGCACCGGCCCCGCAGGTCGAATGCATGCCGCCAGTGTGGGTCAGCTATGCCCGGGCGGATGCACGTGATGCCGTGGTGCAACTGCTCACCGCGCTGGGCGCAACCCTTGAACATGGCGACCAACCCAGCGCCGATGCGCTGATTATTGTGCTGCCGCTGGGCGACGATGCCACCTCCAGCGCGCTGAACGAAGGGCTTGATCCGCAGCGCACCGTGGCGCTCGACACCCTGTTGCCGCTGGCGCGTCGGCGCGTGTTGATGACCACTGTCGTGACTTTGCCACACTGGCGCGACTGCGCTCATGCGCTGTTCAGTCGCGATGGTATGGCGGTGAGCGTAATCCGCGACAGTGCCGGTTTCGTCTCGCAACGGGTGTTGGCGCAGGTGATCAATGTGGCCTGTGACATGGCCCAGCAACGCGTGGCCACGCCGACTGATATCGATCAGGCCATTCGCCTTGGGCTGGGTTATCCACAAGGGCCGCTTAGCTGGGGCGACGCCATTGGCGCGCAGACAATTTTGCAGATCCTCGAGCAGCTGCACAGCTTCTACCTCGATCCGCGCTACCGCCCCAGCCCGTGGCTTAAACGCCGGGCAAAGCTTGAGTTGTCTCTGCTTAGCTGCGAGGCGTAAGTGCTTTGCTGCCGGCGATGCAATGGTTAGCTGGCGAGCGTTGCCGATGGGTTATCGGTGAGCAGTGCGCCGAAACCATTCGGCCGGTGCACGCAGTTACTCAGCTGCAACACGTGCCAGAACAAGGCCTGATTGCTTGAAATAACCGGTATGCCAAGGCGCTGCTCCAGTCGCTCGAGAATCTCCAGGGTGTGCAAGTTGGTGCACGATAAAAACAAGGCATCGGCTGGGTTATTGCGCAGCAGTTGCTCTGCCGCACGCTCAATAGCGGGTGCTGGTATGCGCGGGATTTGCGCGTCTTCAAGCACGCCAAAGGTACCAAAGGCGCTGATGGTTAAACCGGCCTGGCGCAGCCCCTGAAAAATCGGGTAGTTCACCTCGCTGATGTAAGGCGTGAGCACGGCAACTTTGCGCGCGCCAAGCGCGCGTAACGCCGCTTTGACAGCACTCCACGGATTGGTCACGGGGACGCCCGGGCGAACGCTGTTGATCAGCGCGCCGACTTCCTGTTCACCAATCAACATGCTCCCCGATGTGCAGCCAAAGGCGATCACATCCAGTGGCAAACCGGGCACCAGAAGGCTGGTTGAGTGGCTCAAGCCCTGGCTCATGGCGCGCAAGCCGCCGGGCGTGACGGTTGGGCTGCAGGGCGTGCGAGTGCTGTACAACTCCACGCGCTCGCCAAGCAGTTGGCGCCACTCATTTTCCAGAGTGAAGTCGCTGGCAAGCTGGACCAGGCCGACTCTTACGCGGCCATCGTCCTGATTACTCTGGTGTTCAAAGTGTTGCTGCAATGCCTGAAACTCGGCAAAGGTTTCGATCATTTCAGGCGCCCTCAAGCAAGCGTGCTGCGTAGTTGGCAATGGCTGTGTCTTGCACACCGGTGCCGGTGAGGTCGCACACGGTAATTTGCTGATCATTGCTGCGGGCGATCTGCTGGTTGCAGATCAAGTTGCAGAGCTCTAATACCTCGCGCTGCAAGTCGGGCGAGTGGTGCAGTTCACCCAATGCGCGTGACTGGCTGAGGCGATCTACTACCAGCACATCGGCGTTGGCCAGAATGCTCGCCTGCAACTCGTTTTTATGCGGGTTATCCGAGCCCATTGCCGTCACATGGACGCCTTCGGGTAAATCGGCCCAATGCAAAACCGGCTCGCGCGCCGGTGTGGTGGTGACCACAATATCGGCTTGTTTGCAGGCGCTGGCAGCGCTGTCGTGAACGCTCACTGAAAGGCCGTAAGAGGTTTGCATATGCGCCGCGTAGGTTTCAGCCTTGTGACGATCGCGGCTGTACACATGTACCTCGCGGATATCGCGAACCAGGCGTAAGGCTGCGACTTGCAACTCGGCTTGCAGTCCCGCACCGATTACCGCGACCGATTGCGCATTGCTGCGCGACAAGTGTTTGGCCGCAATTGCGCCTGCCAATGCGGTGCGGATATCGGTCAGGTAGCCTTCATCGAACAACACGGCATCAACCAGGCCGGTCTTGGCTGAGAACAGCAGCATCAAGCCGTTAAGGCTGGGCAGGCCAAGCGCTGGGTTGTCGAAGAAACCGGGGCTGATCTTGATCGCGAAGCGCGGCCAGCCACGGATATGCGCCGTCTTCACGTCGACCTCGCCATTGCTCTCGGCAATGTTCATGCTGAGAATCGGCGGCATCTCGACTTCACCGCGGCCGAGTGCTGCAAACCCGGCTTCAACCGCTTCGAGCGCCGCGGCATCCAGTTTCACCTGATCGGCAATTTGCTGGCGATTATAAATGTGCATGGTCATTCTCTCCGGCCAGCCGACAGGCTTGAGCAAAAGTCTTTTGGGATACGTTCTGGCCGCTGATTACCAGCGCCACGCGTCGCCCACGCAGGTCGATTTGATGTTGTTCAACGGCGGCAATACCCACGGCCGCAGCGCCTTCGACGATGAGCTTTTCCTGATTGAACAGGTGCAGCATGGCGCGGGCGATTTGCGCCTCATCAACCCGGTAGCCACGGTCCATGTAGCGTTGGGTCATGGCGAAGCTCCAGGCGTTATCAAGGCCAATGCCACCGCCCAGACTGTCAGCCAGCGAGGCGACTTCGCCAACCTGCACCGGATGCCCAACGCTGAGGCTTTCGAGCATCGCGGCCCCTTCATTCATGCTCACGCCGATGACCTGAGCCTGTGGGTTGATGGTCTTTACCGCCAGGCCAATACCGGCAATCAACCCGCCACCGGAGAGTCCGGCAAACACGGTGTCGATCTCGGGCTGTTGCTCCATGATCTCGAGGCCGCAGGTGCCTTGTCCGGCGATCACCAGCGGGTCATCGAAGGGCGAGATATAGGCCAGACCGTTCTCGTGTTGCAGGCGCCGCGCTTGAGTGTCGGCATCATCCTGCGTGGCGCCGTGAATCACCACGTCGGCACCGGCAAGGCGCAGCGCTTCGACTTTGTTGTCTGGCACCAGATGAGAAATGCACACCTTCACGGGAATACCGAGATGCTGCCCGGCGTAGGCCAGTGCCCGGCCAAAGTTGCCGGTCGACATGGTTACCACGCCGCGCTCGCGCTGCTCAGCTTCAAGCCCCGACAGTGCATTGACTGCGCCGCGCAATTTGAACGCGCCGGTGGGTTGCAGGTTGTCGAGCTTCAGCCAGACCTCGCAGCCCCAGCGCCGCGACAGGCTTTCACTGCGCAACAAAGGCGTGCGCTCGGCCAGTGTGGCGATCCGTTGGCGCGCCAGATAAATGTCTTTGAGGGTCAGTTCGGCTTGCATGTTTATCCTCATCACGCAAAGACCGGCGACTCATATGAGAGGCCGGTCTTGGTGCGTTGGCGGTTTTTACTTGGCCTGCCAGTCACCGCTGGTGATCAGCTTGTCGGTCACCTTGTTTACCGCACGCTCGGCGCGGGCAACGATGTCATCAACCTCGTCGCGAGTGACCACCAGTGGCGGCGCAAAACCGAGAATGTCACCGTGCGGCATGGCGCGGGCGATCAGTCCTTCTTCGAGGCAGGCAGCGGAGATTTGCGCGCCGACCTTGAGGTTCGGGTCGAAGTGCTGACGCTTGCTGCGGTCGCTGGAAAACTCCAGTGCCGCGAGCAGACCGATGCCGCGCGCTTCGCCCACCAGCGGATGATCGGCGAAGGTTTGCTGCATGCGTTGTTGCAAGTACGCGCCGGTGTCACGGGCATTGCCGGTGAGGTTTTCGCGGTCGATGATGTTCAGGTTGGCGATGGCCGAGGCAATGCCCATCGGGTGACCGGAGTAGGTGTAGCCGTGGCCGATGGCGCCATAGGTGTCGGTACCTTGCTCCAACACCTGCCACACACGCTCGCCGACAATCACCCCGGACAACGGCTGATACGCCGAGGTCAGGCCCTTGGCGACGGTGATCAGGTCCGGCTTCATTTCGTAGTACTGCGAACCGAAGTCCACGCCCAACCGGCCGAAACCGCAGACCACTTCATCGGCAATCAGCAGAATGTCGTACTTATCCAGCACCTTGCGGATTTCAGTCCAGTAGCCTTTTGGCGGCGGCACGATACCGCCGGTGCCCAGTACTGGTTCACCGATCATCGCAGCAACGGTATCCGGACCTTCGGCGAGAATCATTTCTTCGAGTTTTTGCGCGCAGTAAACCGAGAACTCTTGCTCGCTCATCGCGTCATCTTCGCGGCGGTAGTAGACCGGCGCAACGGTGTGTTTGATGCGTTCCAGCGGCAGGTCGAAGTGGGCGTGGAACACCGGCAGGCCGGTCATCGAACCGGATGCAATGCTCGACCCGTGATAGCCACGGTCACGCGAGATGACCTTCTTTTTCTCCTTACGGCCAAGGATATTGTTGTAGTACCAAACCAGCTTGAGTTGGGTCTCGTTGGCATCCGAGCCGGACATGCCGTAATAGACCTTGCTCATGCCCTGGCCGGCGAGCTTGACGATGCGCTCAGACAGCTGCGCCATACCTTCGGTCGTGTGGCCAACATAGGTGTGGTAGTACGCGAGCTGCTTGGCTTGCTCGTAAATGGCTTCGGCCATTTCGGTGCGGCCATAACCAATGTTTACGCAATACAGGCCGGCAAAGCCGTCGATGAATTCGTTGCCCAGCGAGTCCTGAATGCGGATGCCTTGCGCGCCGGTGATGATCCGCGCCGGGCTTTCGCCGTGAGCGTGCTGCTTGAGATGAGTCGAGGCGTGGAACACGTTCTGGCGGTCGATCTCGATAATTTTCTTGGTGTCGAGGGTCATGATGATGTCCTTTGTCGATAGGTATTTAATTGGCGCGCAGCAAGCCGGGCGCGATTAACATCCGTTGACACTGGGCAAATTGCCCAGGCAGTAGTATTTGATTTGGCTGTATTCATCGAGGCCGTGGCTGGAGCCTTCGCGGCCGAGACCGGATTGCTTGACGCCACCGAACGGCACGGGCGGGCCGGTCATCTTCACGGAGTTGACGCTGACCATGCCGAACTCCAGCCCGCGCATCAGTTGCCAGATTTGGCGAATGTCGTAGCCGTAAACGTAGGCGGCAAGGCCGTATTCGGTGTCATTGGCCTGGCCGATTAATTGCTCGATGTTGTCCCAGGCCAATACGCCGGCTACCGGTGAGAAATTCTCTTCGCGGTAAACGCGCATCCCGGAAGTGACGTCGGCCAGCAGCGTCGGCACGAAGTAGTTGCTGCCCGGCGCCTGGCTCTGATCGCCGACCAGCAGGCGCGCGCCTTTGGCAACGGCGTCATCAACGATTTCCTGGGCTTTGGTTACGGCCTTGCGATTGATCAGCGGGCCTTGATTGACGCCACGAATCAAACCGTTGCCCAGAGTGAGTTCGCCCATGCGTCGGGCAAATGCCTGCAGGAAGTCCTCATACAGCGAGCGGTGTACGAATATCCGGTTCGCCGCGAGGCAATCCTGGCCAGTGGTCTGGAATTTGGCGTCGATCGCCGCTTGCGCAGCCTGCTCGACATCCATATCGGGCAATACAATAAACGGCGCATTGCCGCCCAACTCCATTGAGCATTTCTTCACGGTGGCGGCAGATTGCTCCAGCAGCAGACGGCCCACGCGGGTGGAACCGGTGAATGACAATGCCTTGACCTTGTCACTGGCGCAAAGCACCTGCGAAACCATTTCCGGCTCACCGGTGATGATGTTGAAAACACCCGCCGGAAAGCCCGCACGTTCTGCCAGTTCAGCTAACGCCAGTGCTGAGAACGGTGTTTCACCGGCAGGCTTGACTAGCACCGTGCAACCAGCCGCCAGCGCTGCAGCGGCTTTACGGGTGATCATCGCGCAGGGGAAGTTCCACGGGGTAATCAAGGCGGCCACGCCAATCGGCTCGCGCACGGTGCCCAGTTGCGCGTTGTTGATGTGGCTCGGGATGGTTTCGCCGTATGCGCGGCGCGCCTCTTCAGCAAACCAGCGGATAAACGAGGCGGCGTAGTCGATTTCGCCCAGCGCTTCAAACAATGGCTTGCCTTGCTCCAGCGTCATCAGCCGGGCCAGGTCTTGTTTGTTTTCCAGCAGCAGGTCGTGCCACTTGCCGAGTATCTCGCCACGCGCATCCAGCGACAGCGCACGCCACGCAGGGAAGGCGGCATGTGCATCATCAATGGCCTGAACAATTTGTGTTTCATCGAGCTGGGTGCAACGGCCGATGACTTCATCAGTAGCCGGATTGAGTACGGCCTCATCGCGACCGGACGTGCCTGCGGTCCATTTGCCATTGATATAGGCGAGCTGACGAATCAGCCGTGGATCTTCGAAGTTGTGCATGCAAAGCATCCTCTCTACTGGCCTGCCACACAGCGTGTCGGTGCAGGGCGTGGTGCGTGTTTACGGCTTCCACTTTAGGGGGGATTGGCGATGGATTTTTTCTCTTGAGCGGGGTTGGGCCTGTGGTTTTTTTGCTTTGAATGGCCTGCACATGGTGTTTTTTTGGTGGTGCGTTTAGCGCCTTGCGGAACACCGCTTCAGGCCAGTTTTTCTTCCAGTTCGAGCGGCGGATCGCAATGTTTGATGGTCTTGGTCACGATGTAGGTGAAGTAACGTTCAATCCCCAGATCGGCCATTAACCAGCGGTCTATCAGGCGTTGGTACTGGTCGATATCAGCGGCCATTACCTTGACGATGTAATCAATGCCGCCGCCGGTGGCGTAGCACTCGGTCACTTGCGGGCACTCATGCATGGCGTGTTCGAAGCGCTGGAAGGCTTCGCGGTTGTGCTGCTTCAAGCTGATCTCGACCATGACGGCCGCGCGCTTGGTGATGATCTCGGGGTTGAGTAAGGCGCCGTAGCCGCGAATGATGCCGGCCTCTTCCAGGCGTTTGACCCTTTCCCAGCAAGGGCTGATGGACAGGTTGATGGCCTCGGCCAAGCTTGATTTGGTGATGCGGCCGTTGTGCTGAAGGATCTGCAGAATCTTCAGGTCATAACTGTCTAGACGCATGGATCTGCTCCGGCGCAGAAAACCTGCGCACCTGATGTGACAAAGCCGGCGAGTCAACCCGCCGGCTGTGTGTCATGCCTTACTGCTTTTCCAGATCGGCGATTTCTTTTTCGAGTGCTTTGAGAGTGGTGCCGGCTTCATCGCCCGCCAGCTCTACAAGCTTGTCACGCAGTGGCAGGCTGGCCTTGCGGAAGGCGGCCTGTTCTTCTTCGGTCAGATGAACAATCTTGATGCCGGGCTTGGCCTGCTTGATTTTCTCAAGACGGGTTTTGTTGTATTCAGCCTGAGTATCGAAGATGTAAGGACCCAGTTCGGCAACCGTCTCGTCGATGATTTTCTTCTCATCTGCCGGCAGCCCCTGATACCAGGATTCACTCGACAGTACGGCGACGGTGAATTGCTGATGACCGGACCAGGTCAGCACATCGTTGACCTCGTAGAACTTCATTTCTTCGATCGCGAAGATCGGGTTTTCCTGACCGTCAATCATCTTCAACTGCAAAGCGCCATACACCTCGGAGTAGGGCAGCGGCGTGGGCACGGCGCCGAACGACTTGTAGGTTTCAACCAGCATTGGCGATGCCATTACGCGCATTTTGACGTTGTCGAAATCAGCGGGCTTATGCACTTCCTTGTTGGTGGTCCAGACCATTTCGCCTTCCGGATACATGCTCAAAAGACGCAGATTGCGGGTCTTCAGCTTGTCTGCCATCGGCCCGTAAATAGTCGGGCTTTCAGTGAGCACCTTGAGGTTGACCTTGTTGTCTTGCGACAACAGATAAGGCACCGAGAACACCTGCATCGACGGTGCGGTCGAGCCGAGAATACCGGTGGAGCCATGGGTGAACTGGATGACGCCATTGGCGACCAGTTCGGTCAGGTCTTCGGACTCGCCCAAGGCGCCATACGGATAAACCGTGACCTTGATCTTGCCGTCGCTTTTCTCTTCTACCAGTTGTTTGAACTTCTGGGCGTAGGCGTCTTGCACGCTGCCGCTGATTTCTTCGAGCGCGAACTTCCACTCCTCTGCTGCTGCCAGGCTGGCTTGTCCCGCCAGGAGTACTCCCATCGCCGCCGCCAGTGCTGCCTTTTTCAGTGTGCTGAACTTTTTCATGGTGCAGTCTCCATTTATTTTTTTAAGTGCAGGGGTAAGTCAGTTTTCCACTATGTCGGCAATCACCGCCAGGGTGTCGCCTATGTCTACTAAGGCCGGGAAGCGTCTTGCAACGAGCAAGCCATCACGCTCGGCGCGGTACTCGACCGCCGGGGTGCCGGTGCGCTCAAAGGTGTGCACGCGTGCCACCAGATCACCATTTTGCACCCGGTCGCCGACACTCAGTGCGAGTTCGAGAATGCCGTGATGCACGCTCTGTACGTAGCACGTGGCATCGGGCATATCGAGTTGCAGTGCGGGTTCATCCGCAGGCTCAATTTCGCCTTTGGTTATGCCGGCGAACTTGAGAAAGTTGCGCACACCACGGTCTGCCAACAGCATGGTTTGCGGGGTGCTGGTGCCGCCACCGCCAAGCTCGGTCGTGACAAAGACCTTGCCTTGGGCTTCCACTGCGGTGTCGTACAACGAGGCGGCATCAAGCTCGAAAAGGATCATGCTCGCGGCCGTACCGAAAACCTTAGCACCTTCAATGCACTTGGCTTCTTGTTGCGGGTCTTGCAGGCGGTGCGCTGCTGCAAAGGGCAATATGTCGAGGGTCTTGCCGCCCGAGTGGATGTCCAGCGCGTAGTCGCACAGCGGGATCAGATGCCGCTGAAAGTAATCGGCAATACGCTCGGTCATGCTGCCGTAAGGGTGACCGGGGAATGAGCGGTTCATGTTGCCTTTGTCGATTGGCGAGGTGCGACTGCCGTTCTGCACCGCCGGATAATTCATGGCCGGCACAATAATGACCCGGCCCTGAACATCTTCGGCGCGCAGTTCACTGGCGAGTTTGAGCAGCGAGGTGATGCCCTCATATTCGTCGCCATGGTTACCGCCAGTCAGCAGCGCGGTTGGGCCTTCACCGTTTTTGATAACGCTGATCGGGATCATGATGCAGCCCCACGCCGACAGGTCGTGAGAGTAGGGCAGCTTCATGAAACCGTGCTGAACACCGTCGCGTTCGAAATCGACGGTCACGCTCATGGTCGTTGCCGGGGCCTCAACCAAGCCTGAATGGCTGACGGCCTGCAGTTCTGCTTCGGGGGTTATATTCATCGCTGCCGTACTCATCTCAGGCCTTCACAAACAGTTGACGCGAATAATCACAAAGCGTGTCTGCGCCGGTTTCGGTTATCACAATGCTTTCAGTCGTTTCCAGGCCCCAGTCGTCGAGCCAAAGACCCGGCATAAAGTGAAACGTCATGCCGGGTTGCAACACCGTGGTGTCGCTTTCACGCAAGCTCATGGTGCGCTCGCCCCAGTCCGGCGGATAACTCAGCCCGATTGGATAGCCGCAGCGGTTATCGCCACGGTCGTAGCCGTAGCGGCGCAGTGTGCTGTTGAGTTCGCGGGCGATATCGCCGCAGGTATTGCCCGGTTTGGCGACTGCAAGCCCGGCCTCAAGCCCGGCATTAATGGCCTCTTCGGCTTTGAGAAACGCGGCTGAAGGCTCACCGAGATAAACCGTGCGCGATAGCGGGCAGTGGTAGCGTTTGTGGCAGCCGGCGATTTCGAAGAAGGTGCCTTCGCCCTTTTTGAACGGGCGGTCGTCCCATGTCAGATGCGGTGCCGAAGCGTCTTTTCCTGAAGGCAGCATCGGTACGATTGCCGGATAGTCGCCAAATTTGCCGTCATGCCCGACACAGGCCACCCGGTAGATTTCGCCCACCAGAATGTTCTTCGGCAAGCCGGGTTCGATCATCTCGAAAATGGCGCGGTGCATGTTCTCGACAATGCGCGCGGCGACTTGCATGTACTCGATTTCCTGGTCGGACTTTATCGCCCTGCACCAGTTCACCAGGCCAGTCGTGTCAACCAGTTGTGCTTGCGGCAAGCCGCGTTGCATCGCTTGGTGAGAGGCCGCGCTGTAGTAATAGTTGTCCATCTCGACGCCGATATTGCCGGTGGTCCAGCCGCGTGACGGGAGGATTTCCGTGCACAGATAGTCGAGCGCGTGATGCGGCGGGTTCATCACGTATTTATCGCTGTAAGAACTGATGTCCTCCTGCGGCATATACACCGTACGGCGCGCGCCGTTGGCATCAATCCCGCGACCGAACCACAGCGGGTTTCCGTCCTGGCCGACCACGACGCACTGCGGGGTATAGAACGACCAGCCGTCATAACCGGTGAGCCAGGCCATGTTGGAGGGGTCGTGAACGATAAGAGTGGTGATTCCGCGGGTTGCCATGGCAGCGCGCACCTTGCTCAGGCGCTGGGCGTATTCTGCACGGCTGAAATTCAAAACGACTTCACTCATGACAGCATCTCAATAACGAACGCTTCCGCGTTCAGGTCTCGTTGTGCCCGCTGGTGATGCCCGGCGGACGCCACTGCTGCGATTCGTAAAAAGCCCTGAGCGGCTGAATACGAATCCTCCGGTCCTTGGCAAATCGTCGAGTAGCCGATTTGTGGCTGGTGGAGAAATTGTACTGAAACCTGCTAAAGTGATCGTGACAAATACAGGTCAATACGTTTCGGGCTTCATATTATGTTCATTACAATCATCGTCAAGGGATTTATTGTTCTATGACAATTGACCTTAAGCCGTTCATGCGCACAGGGCAGCCCAAATACCTGGCAATCGGAAATGCGCTCACTGAAGCCATCAATACGGGTGCACTGCTGCCGGGAAGCAAGCTGCCGACCCATCGCGAGCTAGCGGAAACCCTCGGTGTCAGTGTGCAAACCGTTAGCAATGCCTATGCCCACGCAGAGAAGCAGGGCGCCATTTACGGGCAGGTCGGCAGCGGTACTTTTGTGCGCAGCCGGCATGTCAGTCACGAGTCGGATTACCTCTCCACGGATGAGCATGAAGACCCCAGTCGCGGTATCGATTTGTCTACCGCGCACCCGGTGTGTACCCAGCGTCACGTCAAGCTCTACCGCGAAAGCCTTGAGCGATTGGCCCGTGAAGGGCGTGATGATTTCATTACCTCATTTCATCCCACGCAAGGCCTGACCCAGCACCGTGAAGTGGTCTGCAACTGGATGGGGCAACAGCAGAAAATGCCCGCCGACCCGGACAACATGCTGTTCTGCAATGGCGCCGCCCATGCGCTGACCATCGCCATGGCAACCGTGCTCAAGCCCGGCGATACTGTGCTGTGTGAGCGTGAAACCTGCATGTTGCTGATGGCCCTGGCGCATACCCTGCATTTCAATCTCAAAGGCCTGGCCACGGATGATCAGGGCTTGTTGCCGGAAGCCGTTGAGGCGGCCTGCAAACAGGGCGGCGCGCGCGTGCTGTTCTGCACGCCGACCATGAACAATCCGAACTCAGACACCATGAGTCTTGAGCGGCGTCAGGCCATTGCCGATGTGGCGCGTAAGTACGATCTGACTGTGGTGGAAGACGATGTTTACGGTGCGTTGCAACCAAACCGGCTACCGCCGTTATCGGCCTTGATTCCTGAGCGCAGTTTCTACGCCACCAGCCTGAGCAAGATCACGCTGCCGGGCATGCGGGCAGGCTATCTGGTGACTCCGCCGCACCTTGTGCAGCAAGCTATTGGCCGGCTGCGCAGTACCACCTGGATGGCCACGCTGATGCCGTTCGAGATCGCCAGTTGGTGGATGCAGGACGGCACGCTGGACCGCATGATCAGCTTCCAGCAGCAGGAACTGGCGGCTCGCCAGCTAATGGCGCGGGAGCAATTGAGCGGCTGCAGATTTAAGGCCCATCCCAATGGCATGCACCTCTGGGCCGAGCTGCCTGAGCATTGGACGCCGGAAAAATTTGCCCGCCGTGCGCGTCAGGAAGGCGTAATGATTTTCCCCGCGGAGCCCTTTCTGGCCACCGCAGACCGGGGTAATCAAAACGTGCGAGTCAGCTTGGGCGCGGAGCAAAGCCGCTCAAGGGTGCAGGCAGGCTTAGCGACGCTGAGTGGGCTGATGGCGGAAATGCCGCCACCCATGCACTTTGTGTTCTAAAGTGGGGCAAAATCATTACATATGCCTGTTTTGCGTGCATATGTAATGATTCAAATTAATAATTGACATGATTTTTTGCCGGCGATAAGGTCTAGCCTCCACTACAAGAACAGTGTCCGCCCATACGAAGGTGGACCGGAGGTAGCTATGTCTTGGCTGCGAAAGTTGGATTGGGTGCTGGAGAAGCTCGAGGCTTTCATCCTCGCTAGCGGTATTCTGCTCATGGCGCTGAATTCAGTTGGTAATGTTTTCGGACGCTACCTGTTTAATCAGAGCATCTACTTTTCTGAAGAGCTCAACCAATTCCTCATCATCTTTGTCACCTTTGTTGGCTGCAGCTATGCCGCCAGGCATGGCCGGCACATTTGCATGAGCGCGCTCACTGAGCAGCTAAAGGGCAGGGCTGCGGCGCTGGCAATGCTGGTAATCAATGGCGTAACTGCTGCCCTGATGCTCTGGCTCGCCTGGGCTGCCGTTGGCTATGTGGAGTCCGCTGCCAAGGTCGGTCGCTCGTCCTCCGCTCTGCAGGTGCCGCTGCACTATATCTATCTGGTGATTCCGCTGGGTCTGGGCATGACCGGGCTGCAGTTTATTCGCCACGCCTTCATCCAGCTGCAAGTGCTACTTGGTTTGCGCGCAGCACCTGAGCGTCTTGATGACGCCACCATTCCCGTACAACCCTGAGCGCGCACCCATGGACATGACTACCACGCTATTGATCATCATGCTGGTTCTGCTGTTGTCGGGCTTTCCCATGATGACAACTTTGCTCGCAGCATCGGCTGCCGGCTTCACGATGTTTTTTACCATGGGCCCGGAGTTCATCATCCAGCAGATGATTGCCGGCATTCGTCCCGCTGCTTTGGTCGCCGTGCCGATGTTCATTCTGGCGGCAGACATTATTACGCGTGGCGCCACAGCCAATCGTTTGCTGGATGTGGCCATGGCGTTTGTCGGGCATGTGCGTGGCGGCATGGCTGTCACAACTGCATTGAGTTGCGCCCTGTTTGGCGCGCTGTCGGGCTCCACCCAAGCCACCGTGGTTGGGGTTGGCAGCATCATGCGGCCAAAGATGTTGCAGGAGGGTTATAAAGACAGTTTTGCCATGGCGCTGATCATCAACGCATCGGACATCGCGCTGCTGATCCCGCCGAGCATCGGCATGATTATTTATGGTGTGGTGTCGGGCACCTCGGTTGCCGAGTTGTTTATCGCCGGTGTCGGCCCCGGTCTGCTGCTGATGTTTTTGCTGTGCGGCTATTGCTACATCTTTGCGCGCATTACCGGTATTCCATCGGGGGAGAAGTTCAGTTGGACGCAGCGCCTGGTCACTTGTCGCCGCGCCATCTTGCCGCTGCTGCTGCCGGTTCTGACCATTGGCGGGATTTACACAGGTGTATTCAGCCCGACTGAAGCGGCGGCGGTGTCGGTGTTGTACGCGCTGATTCTGGAAGTTGTGATTTTTCGCCGGGTGAAGCTGAGTGAGCTTTCATCCATTGCGCTGTCGACCGGTTTGATTACCGCCGTGGTGTTTATCCTGGTGGCGGCAGGTTCGGCATTTTCCTGGGTTATTTCGTTCGCGCAGATCCCTCAGCAGATTCTGAGTGGCATCGGCATCATGAGCGCTTCGCCGACCGAACTGCTGATCATCATTTCAATCGCATTCTTCATCGGCTGCATGTTTGTCGATCCCATCGTGGTCATGCTGATTCTGGTGCCTATTTTTGCACCGGCTGTGCGTGTGTCTGGTTTGGACCCGGTGCTAGTGGGCACCATTATCACGCTGCAGGCCGCTATCGGATCGGCAACACCGCCATTCGGCTGCGATATCTTCACCGCAATTGCCGTGTTCCGTCGGCCTTATTTCGAGGTGATACGCGGTAGCTTGCCGTTCTTTGCAATTCTGCTGCTGATGTCGGTGCTGCTGATCATGTTCCCGCCGATTACCTTGTTCCTGCGTGACTTGGCATTCCGTTAATCGACGCGGGGAATATCAGGCTGAAGCGAGTACCCGATTCATCACTTGTGACGACGACGCTACCGCCGTGCAGTTGCATGATTGAGCGGACGATGGCCAGGCCCAAACCGCCCGAGTCGCCCGGCTCGTTACGCGATGGGTCGCAGCGATAAAAGCGCTCGAACAAATGGCTTATATGCTCGGGTGCTATGGCGGGGCCGGTGTTGTGTACAGAAACCTGTACTTGTTCGGCCGTGATCTCGCTGCTCAGGGTTACATCACTGTCGGCAGGTGCGTAACGCAATGCGTTGGCCAATAGGTTTGCCAGCGCGCGGCGAAGTAGGCCGGTGTCTGCGAACAGTGCGCCTTGCGCGTGATTGAGCAAGCGCATGCCGCGTTCTTCGGCCATGCCTTCGAAGTAATCGCAAAGTAATTCGGCTTGCTCGAACAGCTCGATTGGCTCACGCGTAATGGCCGCGTTGACCTGCTCGGTACGCGCCAGAAACAGCATGCTGTCGATCATTCTCGACAACCGTTCGTACTCTTCCTGATTGGACACCAGCAAGTCTTGATAGGCCTCGACTGAACGGCTGTGTCTGAGGGTTTGCTGGGTTTGCCCCATCAGGTTACTCAGCGGTGTGCGCATTTCGTGGGCGAGGTCTTCAGAGAAGCGCGAAAGCTGGGCGAAGCCGTCTTCAAGGCGGCCGAGCATGTTGTTGAGTGCGCCGCTGAGCGCTTCAAGTTCGCTGACGTCACGGTAATCCTGGAGGCGCAAATGCAGGTGTTGCACGTCTATCGCCGAGGCACTGGCCGCCAGTTCACGCACCGGACGCAGGCCGCGTTGGCTCACCAGCCAGCCAAGCAGAAAGGCCAATAATGAGCCGACGCCGAGCGACAGCCAGAGCTTCATTTTGTAGGCATCGAGCATTTGTTCGCGCTCGTTCAACAGCTTGCCGGCTACCAGTGTCAGCTTGCGCCCGTCGCGTTCGGCGTCCAGCCAGGCGAGGCGAACATGGGAATTAAGCGGACTGTCGCGCAGTTGTGCCTGAGCCGCAGGTTTTAGCGCGGGTAGCTTGACGCCAGCCGGGTTTATTTCAATCTGCAAGCGGCCTCGCTCATCAATAATCCAGAGCATGTTGTTGCGATTGCCGAGCATGTTTTCATATAGCTGCGGGCGCGCCCTCAATGACTCGATGCTTTGGCTGTCGTCAATCAACGCCTGCATACGCTCCAGCCTGCCGAGCAACGCCTGATCATCGCGCCAGGCGATTTCACGCTGCAGCGATTGATACAGATAAAAGCCGAACGCGCCCAATAACAGTGCGCTGACCAGCGCAAACATCAGCGCCATGCGCAGGCTCAACGAGCGCGGCATCAACTGCATGTTTGCACCTCAAGCAAGTAACCCATGCCGCGAACCGTGTGAATCAGTTTGAGCGGGTAGGGGTCGTCAATCTTGGCGCGCAGACGGCGAATAGCGACATCCACCACATTGGTGTCGCTGTCAAAATTCATCTGCCAAACCTGCGAGGCAATTTGAGCACGCGACAATACTTCTCCTTCGCGGCTGAGCAGCAAGTGCAGCAGTGCGAATTCCTTATTGGTCAGGGTTATACGCTCGCCCTGGCGGGTGACCTTGCGGCGCAGCAAGTCGAGGTGCAGATCTGCTACCAGAAACTCTTCCACCTCACGGGGCGGGCCGCGCCTGAGCAGTGTGCGCACACGGGCGAGTAACTCGGCATACGAGAACGGCTTAACCAGATAATCATCCGCCCCCAACTCAAGGCCTTTGACCCGGTCCTCTACCGAGTCGCGTGCGGTGAGGAACAGCGCAGGTGTTTGCTGTTTGCGGCGAAGAATCTGTAGCAGTTGCCAGCCATCCACGCCGGGCAACATGACGTCGAGAATGATCAGATCGAATACGCACTCGTTGATCAGGTGCTGACCGTCCAGACCATTGCGTGCAACTTCCACGGTGTAGCCGGATTCGGTCAGCCCCTTGTGCAGGTAGTCCGCCGTTTTTACTTCGTCCTCAACAATCAGGATGCGCATGTTTCCTCCAGAGCGTGTCCATAGGCTATGCCAAATTGCGCGTTTGGCTCATTACAAATTGGTAATGCACGCGCAATCGGTTTGTTGCTGGCGCTTGTGCAGACTTGCCTGAAATCGCTCGCTATCGCTTATTTCAGGAGGTTCATCATGTTACTTCGCGCCGCCCAACTCAGCCTGCTTGGCCTTGCCATTGGCAGCGCCAGTGTATTTGCCGGCACCGCCCAAGTAGCCGAGCGCCAGGACGTTACGCTGGCGCTGGCCAATGATTTGCTCAACGCAACAATGGCCGCCTGCCACGCCGATGGCCGTACCGCTGTCGCCGCTGTAGTGGATCGCGGCGGTAATCTTGTCGCCTTGCAGCGTGATGACAATGTTGGCCCGCACAACACCATCGCCGCTCAGCGCAAGGCCTTCACCTCGCTCTCGACCAAGACCTCAAGCCGGGTTCTGTCTGAGCGCGCCCGGAGCAATCCAGAAGCTGAAAACCTCAACACCCTCGACGAGCTGTTGTTACTCGGCGGTGGTGTGCCGCTGCGTGTAGGTGATCAGGTAATCGGCGCCATTGGCGTTGCCGGAGCAGGCGGCGCCGAGATCGACGAAGGTTGCGCGCTCAAGGCCATTGCCAAGGTTTTACCTTCCGCTAACTAATCAGGAGTTGCACCATGAAAATGCTTAAAACCCTCGCCGCCGGCATCATCTTCAGTGGCTTGTCTTCCGTCGCTTTGGCTGCCAGTAATCCGCTGAGCGTTCACGTGCTCAACCTGCAAGATGGCCTGCCATCGCCTGATGTAAGCGTTACGCTGGAGAAGAAGGATGGCAAGCAGTGGGACTTGCTCAACAGCGCCAAAACCAATGAGCAAGGCCGCATCACCGAGTTTTATCCACAAGACAAAGCGCTGGAGAAAGGTACCTACCGCGTTACCTTCAAGACCGGCGAATGGTTCACTGCACACAACAGCAAAAGCTTCTTCCCGGAAGTGCCGGTGATCTTCGAGGTGGATGGCACCGTCCCGCATTACCACATCCCACTCTTGCTCAGCCCTTACGGTTTCTCGACCTATCGCGGTAACTAATCGCAAGGCTGTTAAGTGGGTTGCTGAAGGATCGATAAATGGCTCGCCGCAAGGCGGGCCGTTTTGCATCTGGGCAGGTTAACTTGGGGTGATTTGCTGAATCGAGCCTGCGGATACAGGCAATGGCCTGCTGGTTATTTGATTGCCGGAACAATAGAGGCAGCGCTAAAGTGCGGCAAAAAATTGGATAATCGAGTCTAGGGAATGAAAAATCTAATCATTGCGCTGATTATTGGCTTCGCTGTTTGGCACTACTACCTGAAACCATCGGATAGCCCAGTCATCAGCAACATCGGCTCTGACGGCAGCGTGCTGAGCAATCCTGTAATAACCAATGCACGCTCCTCGACATCTCTACTGCCCACATCGACAACCTCCAACGCATCCGCCTACAGCTGTGATGGACGAACGCATTGCTCACAGATGCGCTCATGCGAAGAAGCAACCTACTTCCTGAAAAACTGCCCCGGCACAAAAATGGATGGCAATTACGATGGCGTGCCGTGTGAGCAGCAGTGGTGTCGGTAAAGGCCCGGCGTGCGGGGCGAGTTAATGCTTGTTCAGAGATGGGGGGGCTGCAGTCACTGGATTAATTCTCGAGCGCACACAAAAAGGGCTTACCTCTCGGTAAACCCTTGTTTTGTTTGGTGGTACGCAGGGACTTGAACCCCGGACCCCAGCATTATGAAAGTGCGCCAATTACCTAGAGTGCTGCTCACGTACCCTAGGTACGGGCCTTTGAGCCTGCTTCTAAGTCACTATTTACCACTAAGCTTAATCTGAGGCTCGGAATGGGACACCATGGCTTACGCTCATGGATGAACCATTTTTTGATGTGTCAGTCTGAATAGAGCTGAAAAAGATGCTTTTAATAGTGCTTTTTATGGTGCTATTCTGTGATGGCTTAACCCCGTGTTCGCACAAATAACCTCATGAAGAAAAGTCCTAAATACGATAGCTAGGCCCAAAAGAGAAGAAAGCCGAGATTAGCCCAGTGAGGCTTGAGGCATGGCCGCTGAAGATAGCTCAGGCACAGATAGATAACGCAGATAGCGAAGAACAGGTGGATATGGCGATGACATACGCGGTACTGGCTGACGTTGCGGCGTCGGTGACAGACCTTAAAAAAGATCCTATGGGAACCATCCGTGAGGGTGCGGGCGAAACCGTTGTGATCCTCAATCGAAACGAGCCAGCCTTCTATGCAGTGCCTCCAGCACGTTACGAAGCAATGCTGGAACTGATTGATGATCTTCGACTGGCTGAAGTCGTCCGTGCGCGGCGTGGGGAGCCTACTGTCCGAGTAGATATTGATGACCTCATCGCAGAAGCCGGCGGAGCGAACTGATTACTCCCTGGAATTCAACACGCAGGCAAAGAAAGAGTGGAGCAAACTAGGTAAAACAATCCAACTACAGTTTGCTAAAAAGCTAAAAGAGCGTCTTCAAAACCCCCGTGTCGAGGCTGACAAGCTTCGGGATATGCCCAATTGCTACAAGATCAAGTTGCGTTCAATCGGTTACCGATTGGTATATGAGGTGATAGATAGTCGTCTGATTGTTAGCGTGATCGCCGTAGGTAAGCGGGAGCGAAGTAAAGTGTATGGGAGTGCCTCGGATCGGCGTAGCTAAGTCATAGAACTAGATTGTTTAGTAAACTTTATAAATCTGAAGGTTTGGTGATTGAGGCTCTTTCAGATATTGATGGGCTAGTTGTTCGCTGTCACTCCTATCAGTCTAAGGCGGCGACCAGGGCGTTCGTTTCAAGGGGGTCACTGCTTTCGTTCAGGTGGTGAATCTGATTACGTGCTTGAGCTTTGCCTACGACTGGTCTCTAGGCAAAAAACACGACTTATGAACATTTCGTTGGGAGCAGAACCACGTGGTTCTTATACAACTTCAAAATGTTCGAGAAGACGCAGTGCCAGATATAGGTGGGGCAGAAGGTTGCATCCCTTGGCGATGGGCAGGTTCTGTCGGAAGCAAAGAAGGGGATGAGATATCTTTTGTAGTACAGCGATGCTCAGCGTCGGTAGGCGCGCTGTAGTCACTGGATTAATTATCGAGCGCACACAAAAAGGGCTTACCTTTCGGTAAACCCTTGTTTTGTTTGGTGGCTACGCAGGGACTTGAACCCCGGACCCCAGCATTATGAATGCTATGCTCTAACCAGCTGAGCTACGTAGCCGAGTGGCGCGCATTATTCTAGTCTCGGGCTTCTGTGTCAAGCATGTTTTTATAAAATTATTGCGCATGATCAAGTGCTTACGCGCAAGGCGTGGTGCGAGGGCGGGTTGTGCGGGTTTCTTTGCCTTGGGCAAGGGGGCTTTGGGGGTGTACCTGATTGAATGATCAGGTTTTTTGCGCTGGCGTGGCACAATGGCCGGCGGGATGCTTATTCCTTATGACTTTCTCTAGCCGGTTCTGGCCATGGGCGATGTGTTCGTTCGTCCGCAGTTTGGCTGGGTGTGTATCTATGGGGGTTCTGATGCTTGATTGGCGATCATTGAGTGCACTTAGGCAAGTTCGTGTTGCTTGCTTGGGCAGTTTTGGTTGCATGACAGCTGAGTGCATAAGGGGCGTTGGTCATGCATAAGGTTGAGCGCGTTGGGGTTGTGGGTTGGCTGTTGCTGGTTGCGCTGGGGCTTAACCTGCGGCCGATTCTGACTTCGATCAGTCCATTGCTTGACGACATTCGCGTCGACACGGCCATGAGCTTTCAAGTTGCTGCGCTGCTGACCACCTTGCCGGTGATTTGCATCGGGCTGGTGGCGTTGTGTGGCGCGTGGGTGGAGGCGCGGTTGGGTGAGGGCAGAGGCATTGCGCTTGGCTTGCTGTGTATTCTGTTTGCCTGCCTGTCGCGAGGGCTGATCGCGGATGGCAACTTGCTGCTGATGTCGGCGCTGCTGGGTGGGTTGGGCATCGCGCTGATTCAGGTTTTGGTGCCCGGGATGATCAAGCGCCAGTTTGTGGGCGGCGTTGCGTTGGCGATGGGCGTGTACTCGGCTTCGTTGATGGGCGGTGGAGGGCTGGCTGCGTTGATCAGCCCGCGTCTGGCGCATTCTTTTGGCCATTGGCAGGTCGGGCTGTGGGTTTGGCTGATTCCGGCGCTGCTGGCGTTTGTGCTCTGGCTCAAGATGCCTTGGCATACACCGCATTCGTTGGCGCAAAAGCTCTCGTGGAAAACCTTTATCGGGAATCGCCGGGCATGGGCGCTGGCGGTATATTTTGGTTTTTGCAATTGGGGCTTCATGACGGTCGTGGCGTGGCTGCCGGCTTATTATCAACAGCTTGGTTGGACGCAGCAGGCAAGCGGAGCGTTGTTGGCCTGGATGACTATTTTTCAGGTGACGGCAGCGCTGTCGATGCCAGTGTTGGCGCATCGCATACAAGATCGCCGGCCGCTGCTGGGCGTAAGTCTGCTTGCGCAGTTGTTGGGTTTCTCGGGATTACTGTTTGCGCCGCTGCTGGCGCCTGCGGTGTGGGTCGGTTTGATTGGCTTTGGGCTGGGTGCCTGTTTTGTGCTGTGCCTGCTGCTGAGCATGGATCACTTGCATGAACCGCGATTGGCTGGGCAGCTGGCGGCCTTCGTGCAGGGCTTTGGCTTTCTGATCAATGCGCTGGCGCCATCGCTTGGCGGCTTGTTGCGTGAGGTCACGGGCAGCTTTCACAGTACCTGGCAATTTACCGTATTGAGTTTGCTGGCGATGCTGCTGATGACTCTGCGTTTCAGCCCGGCAAGTTATGCGCGTATCGGCTCGTTCACTGCGCTTTCGACCGCGCTCGGCGGCCAGCGCTGAGCTTTGTTTTCGGGCAATAAAAAGCCCCGCATCATTGGCTGAGTGCGGGGCTTTTGGTCAGGCTGTGATGCTTACACGTTAAAGCGGAAGTGCATGACGTCGCCGTCTTTAACGATGTATTCCTTGCCTTCAAGGCGCCACTTGCCGGCTTCTTTAGCGCCAGCTTCACCCTTGTATTGGATGAAGTCGTCATAGGCGATGACTTCGGCGCGGATGAAGCCTTTTTCGAAGTCGGTATGGATGGCGGCAGCAGATTGCGGTGCAGTTGCGCCGACACGCACGGTCCATGCGCGCACTTCTTTAACGCCGGCAGTGAAGTAGGTCTGCAGGTTGAGCAGCTGGTAGCCCGCGCGAATTACGCGGTTCAGGCCTGGCTCTTCAAGGCCCAATGCTTCGAGGAACATGTCCTTTTCTTCGCCGTCTTCCAGCTCAGCGATTTCAGCTTCGATCTTGTTGCAAACCGGCACAACGATCGCGCCTTCGGCATCAGCAATGCCTTGCACGATGTCGAGCAGCGGGTTGTTCTCGAAGCCGTCTTCAGAGACGTTGGCGATGTACATGACCGGCTTGCTGGTCAGCAGGTGGAAGCCGCGAATCAGCTGCTTCTCGTCGTCGCCGAGGTCTTTCATCAGCGTGCGGGCTGGTTTGCCTTCGGTGAAGTGCGGGATCAGTTTTTCCAGCAGGGCTTTCTGCGCGACCGCGTCTTTGTCACCGCCTTTGGCGTTACGCGAGGTCTTTTGCAGTTGCTTCTCGCAGCTGTCGAGGTCGGCGAAGATCAACTCAAGGTCGATAATCTCGATGTCGCGCTTGGGGTCGACGCTGTTCGATACGTGGATGACGTTGTCATCTTCAAAGCAGCGCACAACGTGAGCAATCGCGTGGGTTTCGCGGATGTTGGCGAGGAACTTGTTGCCCAGACCTTCACCTTTCGAGGCGCCGGCCACCAGGCCTGCGATGTCGACGAATTCCATGGTGGTGGGAATCACGCGCTCAGGCTTGACGATTTCGGCCAAGGCTTCAAGGCGTGGATCGGGCATCGGCACGATACCGGTGTTCGGCTCGATTGTGCAGAAAGGGAAGTTCTCCGCAGCGATACCCGATTTGGTCAGGGCGTTGAACAAGGTGGACTTGCCGACGTTTGGCAGGCCGACGATGCCGCAGTTAAATCCCATGGTGTGTCCCTCGCGGAGATGAATCAGAAATTAAGTGGGGAGTTGAGCTTTTTTGCTGTGCAGCGCGTGCATGGCTTTCGACCAGTTACCGGCGAGCATGTCGGGAAGCGACTCGAGCGCATAATCGATGCTGCTATCGAGTAACTCCTGTTCGCTGCGCGGTGCGCGGCCCAGTACAAAATTGGAAACCATGCTGCTGTGTCCCGGATGGCCGATACCCAGGCGCAAGCGGTAAAACTCATTGTTGTTGCCAAGCTGGGCGATGATGTCGCGCAGCCCATTATGCCCACCGTGCCCGCCACCCTTTTTGAGTTTGGCGACGCCTGGCGGCATATCGAGTTCGTCGTGTGCCACGAGTATGGCTTCTGGCGGAATTCGGAAAAAATTCGCCAGCGCGGCGACAGACTGGCCGCTGCGGTTCATAAACGTGGTGGGTATTAGCAGGCGAACATCGCGGCCTTGATGGTTGAATTTGCCCACCAAGCCAAAATACTTGCGATCAGCACTCAGGCTGACGCGCTGGCTGTCTGCCAGTCTTTCAACGAAAAGAGCCCCTGCATTATGCCGGGTCTGGTCGTATTCAGGGCCGGGATTACCCAGGCCAACGATCAGTTGTACGGCGGTCATATCAGGGGCCCTCTAAAACTACAGTGCTGGATATTGCTTGGTTAAAAAGCGCCTCGAGGTGCGGCTTACTGATGTAAACGGCGCTTTCATCGCTTTTTGTCTTGCACGCCCAGCGCTTGCTACGTTTTAAAAGCCTCTTTATCGGAGGCCCTTTCGTAGAAACAGCCCAGACGCGAATGCGGCTAGGCTGTTATCAAGCGAGTCGAGTAATTACTCGGCAGCAGGAGCTTCGCTCTCGCCTTCGCTGGTGTCTTCTTTAGCAACGCGCGAAGCGTGGATGTTAGCCACAGCCAGGTCGTTACCGTGAGACAGTGCAACCAGTTCAACGCCTTTTGGCAGAGTCAGGTCGGACAGGTGCAGGGTAGTACCCAGTTCAACTTTAGCCATGTCGACTTCGATGAACTCAGGCAGGTCTTTCGGCAAGCAGTTAACTTCTACTTCAACCAGGGTGTGCGAAACTTCGCCACCTTGCTGCTTAACGCCAACCGAAGTTTCCTGGTTAACGAAGTGCAGCGGTACGTGTGCAACCAGCTTCTGGCCAGCAACAACGCGGATGAAGTCTGCGTGCAGAACGAAACCCTTGGCTGGGTGGCGCTGCAGAGCCTTGATCAGTACAGATTCTTTCTTGCCAGCAACGTCGAG
>MDTG01104940.1_pt1 | contig 59425 bp, 61 predicted proteins | sample 811421 | NCBI WGS metagenome assembly MDTG01 (sample SAMN05326645, study PRJNA326480) | marine metagenome | isolation source: seawater | place: Pacific Ocean: South East | collected 2011
CTTTTATTAAATTATTTTATCAATTTAAGTAAGAGTATAAACATTATTATCTTAATTACTTTTTTAATATATTTAATTATTTCTCAAAAAAAATATTTGTTAAAAAAAGTTTTTACATCTTCAATATTGATTGCAGGATGCTGCAGTTTTTTAATTATTAGCGACAATACCTACCGACCAGACGCAGGTCTATACCATCTACCGTATATAAATATTTTAAATACTGAAAAAATTATTATAGGAATTTCAAATATTCATTTTAGATTTGGACATACTTCCATAATACAATATCTATCTGCCATAAATAATAATTGGATATTTTCTGATAACAGTATTCTTTTACCCACAGCAATAATATATATATGTTTTCTATTTTATCTAATTTATGAAATTAAATTTTCTACCGATAAAAACTTAATTTTTTTTAATTTTTTAATATTATCTTTTTTATGTTTAAAGTTAAATCGATATTCAGACTTTGGAAATGATGCTCCAGCTCACATATATTATTTTTTATTAACCTCAATAGCGTTGAAATATTATAAAAAATTAGAAATAACTAATATGGGAGAGATTGGCATCCTTTCCGCATATCTTGTGTACAATAAAATAACCTTATTTTTAGGAAGTTTGGTTACTATAATTTTTTTAATTTTTAAAAAAAAAAATATATTTCTTTAAGATAAAACCAATAATTTTTATACTAATATTTACTTTTATTTTTTTTACAAAGAATTTTTTAATTTCTGGTTGCGCGGCATTTCCAATTAAGAATACGTGTGTTTCTAACTTTTTTTGGTATGATTTGGGAAGTAATAGAGGCACTAATGCTGAAAAAACAATGTTTGAGAATGAGGCTTGGACAAAAGGTTGGAATGATCAAATAAATAACAAAAAAAACTATGAACAATATTTATCCGATTACAATTGGATTAAAATTTGGTTAGATAATCATGGAAAAAGGACTCTAAACAAACTTGCTCCTTTTTTGATATTTATAATCTTTATATATATATTTATTCTATTAACTAAAAATAATTATAAGATTGATAAGAAAAAATTTAATAAGTATGATGAAAAGAACTTTATACTTTCATTGATAATTTTAAATTTTATTGGAATTTTGATGTGGTTTTTAAAATTTCCAGTCTTTCGCTATGGTTATTCATATCCTATTTTATTTATAATATTACTAGTTGTTTTAGTATGCTCTAACAAAATTAAAGTAATCAATATTTATACGTTTAAAAAAAAAATAAATTATATTTTAATTTTTTTAATACTAATTCTATTTACAAAAAATTTTATAAGAATAGCAAAAAATTATGATGCTAATTATAATCATGCACCATGGCCTAAAATATACTCTGAAGATAAAAAAAATTTAAAAAAAGAAAATATACCAGTACTTATTAATGATGAAATTATATATTATTATTCATCTAATAGTACCTGTTATTTTAATACTGCTCCATGTACACATATTGATTTTTTCCAAAATTCTAGCAATCAGGTTAAGCTTAAAAGAAAATTTGGGTATAAAATATTTTATTTTGATAGGGAAAACTTCATAAAGTAGATTCATCAAAAATATGAATGATTTAAGTTAATTATATTTTTTAAAAATAAACTTAGTTTGATTTAATTGTTAATTATATTAAAACAAATAAAATATTTAATAAAAATTGTTAATGAAAATCTCTGTAATAATCCCATGCTATAATGAAGAAAATTATATTTTAAGAGTTTTAAAGAAAGTTAATGAGCAAAAAAGTAAATTTGATATTCAAATTATTGTGAGTGATGATTGTTCATCGGATAAAACAATATCAATCTTAAAAGAAAATAGTCACCTTTATGATAAAATTTTAATAAGCGATACTAACAAAGGGAAGGGTCATGCAATTAAACAGGCTATTCCACACTTGACAGGAGATATTACATTGATCCAAGATGCAGACTTAGAATATAACCCTGATGAATACGAAATTCTTTTTGAACCATTCCTGAGTAATGATGCAGATGTAGTTTATGGAACAAGATTTGGAAGTGGAAAGAAAGTACGAATTTTTTATTATATCAATCGTGTAGCAAATTTTATAATTACAAATTTAGCCAACAGTTTAACTAATATTAATTTTTCTGATGTAGAAACCGGATACAAAGCTATAAAAACTAATTATCTCAGAGCATTTAATCTAAAAGAAGACTCTTTTACAATAGAAATCGAAATGACTATGAAATTATCAAAAATAAAAAGAATAAAAATTTACGAAGTTGGGATATCCTATTCTGGGAGAACATATGAGGAGGGAAAAAAAATTAAAATGGTTGACGGTATTAAAGCTCTTTATGCAATTTTTAAATATAAGTTTTTTTCTAATTAAATACAAATATAAATAATAAAAGTTGTTTAACTAATTTTTTTTTAGAAATAAATTCCAACTCTTAATAATTTTTTTGTACGTTTATAAAAATGAATAAATTATTAAAATGATCTGATATTAACATCATTCTATAATTTAATTGAAAATCTCTATAATCATGAATTAAAAATAATATTAAGTTTCTATGATTGACTAAATATTTTAAATAATTATTTTTTTTCATACTGCAAGATTTGGTAAGATAAAATAATATATAAAAGTTATTCATCAACCAGTTCAATAAATTAAAAAATATTTAGCTTTTAAGCAAAATAAAAACAATAATAAAACCCCAATAAGGACAATTTATAAGTGTTTTTCCTTTCATTTAAAGTATATACAGATTTATAGTATTTAAAAATGCCTATACCCAGTCACACTTATAAAATTGGAGAAATAAGTTATTGTCAAATTTGTAATAAGAAAAATTTAAATAAAATTTTAGATTTAGGATTTCAACCTTTATCAGATGATTTAAAAAAAATACAAAATAAAAATAAAGAAACAATTTTTTATCCACTCAGTATATCATTTTGTAAATCTTGTATTTTACTACAGAATGATTTTGTAGTTGGAGATAAAGATTTATATCCTAAGACATATCACTATCTTCCAGGCATAACAAAAGATGTTGTTAAAAATTTTTCAGATATGTCAAAATTCTTAATAAAAAAATATAATTTAAACACAAGAGACTTAATAATTGATGCTGGATGTAATGATGGATCATTACTTAAAGAGTTTAAAAATAATAAAATTAATAACGTGGTTGGAATAGATCCAACAAACACTATTAAATATGCACGTAAAAAAGGTGTAGTAGCTATTCAAGATTTTTTCAACACCAAGTCTTCAGTCTCAATTAAAAAAAAATATGGTAAAGCAAAGATTATAACTACAACAAATGTATTTGCTCACACAAATAATCTAAAAGAATTTATTTTAGGTGCAAAAAAATTACTATCCAAAGAAGGTGTGTTTGTAATAGAAAATCATTATTTATTAGATGTTGTTAAGAAGACGCAATTTGATACTTTCTATCATGAGCATTTGAGAACTTATTCTCTCACAAGTTTAATTAAACTGCTTAAATATTACGATTTATATCTAATTGATGCTTATACATCAGAAAGATATGGTGGTAATATTCAAGCACATTTCTCACATACTAAAAAAAAATATAATAAAAATATAATCAAAATATTAAAATCTGAAAAAAAAAATAAACTTGATAATGTTAAGACCTACAACAGATTTGAAGCAAGAATAAATAAAGCCAAAGAGAATTTAAGAATTTTTATGATGAAAAACAAAAAAAAAAAATTCATTGCTAAAGCTTATCCTGCGAGAGCGTCGATATTACTTCATTATTTTGATTTTATAAAAAATTCAGTAGATTTCGTTGCAGAGCAGCCAACATCTAAAAAACTAAATTACTTTGTTCCTGGCACAAATTTAAAAATACTTTCAAGTGAATTGATGAAAAAAAATGAGCCAGACTATGTAATAGTTTTAGCTTGGCACCTTTTTGATACAATTTTCAAAAAATGGAAAAAAATATTTAAATCAAAAGTAAAATTTATAAAACCATTACCAAAGCTAGAAATAAAATGATTAATAATGAAAATTATACGAATTTTTTAAAAAGGAATATCAGAAATTCTGAAATTCCAAGAAATAAAAAAATTTTAATTACTGGTTGTTCAGGTTTTATTGGATACTATTTAGTTAAATGTTTGGCAGGGGCTTTTAGTGAAAAAAAAAATATGATTCATGGGATTGATCGTATTAGTATTAAAGAAAATTTTAAGAATTTTAAATTTTACAAAAGAGATTTATACAATTTAAAAAAGAGAGACATTCCAACTCAAAAATATGATTATATCATTCACCTTGCTGGAATTCCTTCGCCAGTGTTCTACAAAAAATTTCCATTAAGAACTATATATTTGAATGCAGAACTTTCTAGAGAATTATTAGAGGTATCTAAAATTAAAGGATCAAAATTGATATATTTTAGTTCAAGTGAAATTTATGGGAACCCTTCTAATAATTTTGTTCCAACTTTCGAAAATTATAATGGAAATGTATCCTCTATCTCTGACCGTTCATGTTACGATGAAAGTAAAAGAATGGGAGAAACTTATTCATATATTTATAAAGAATATTTTAATGTTAATGTAAAAGTTATTCGTCCATTCAATTTTTATGGAGAAGGTATGAGACAAAACGATGAAAGGATTATTCCAAAATTTTTTTCTCAAATTATAAATAATAAACCAATTACTGTATTTGCAAAAGGTATTCAAACAAGAACTTATTGCCATATATACGATGCTATAGTTATGATTATAAAAATTATCTTTAAAGGTAAAAAGTTTGTTTATAATGTAGGCAACCCTATGGAGGAAATAAGTGCATTAAGTCTAGCACAAAAAATTAAAAAAACTTTTGATTATAAAAAGACTAAAATTGTTAAAGTCCCTTATCCAAAAAATTACCCAAGTGACGAACCAATGCGTAGATGTCCTTCTATTAAAAATTTTAAATCTGAATTTGATTTTGTACCTCAAATTCGATTAGCTAAAGGACTAAATTATTTTAAAGATTATGCTGAAAAAAAGTTTACAAAAATCTAAAAAACTTTAAAATTACAACCTTAGTAAATTTTAAAGCGACTTTAAGTGAAGAAAAAAAATTACCAGTATAACTTGACTCACCAATACGTTTTCCATATTTGATTGGTATTTCTTTTATATTTAATCTTAAGTTTATTAAGCTTATTGTTAATTCCAACTGGAATTCAGGACCACTAAATTTAAGTTTTTTTTTAAATTTATCATAGTCTGATTTTCTAAATAACCTATAGGAACTTCCTACATCACTCAATTGTGGTCCATTAAAAAGTAAGCTTAATATCATTGCATAAAACTTATTTCCATATTTTAAATAATAATTCATTTTATTATTTGTTCTACTTGTAAACACTGCATCATACTTTTTTGAATGTTTAAGTAGTTTAATTGAATCACTTGCTTTAAAGGAACCATCTGGTTCACAGATCACTATTAATTCAGTAGTAACATTATCTAATCCTTTTTTAAGCGAAGCTCCAAATCCTTGTTTTTTCTCAAAATAATAGTTAATACTACTTTTTTTAATTTCTTTTTCTGTTAAATCAGTAGAATTATTGTTCACAGCAATAATTTGGTCAAATATTTTTAATTTTTTGATATCATTAATGAATTTTAAAATTGATTTTTCTTCATTAAACGCAGGCATCACTATACTTACTGTTTTTTTATTATACATAACTATTTATATATCTTTGTTATTATTTCATCACATAATTTATGAGATGTTAATATTTTTTTTGTAGTAACTTTTTTAATTTTTTTATGCGAAAGTAATTTTATATAGTTTTGCATAGTTAAATTATCTCTTCCAAGTTTTATATTTTGAAGATTTATTTTTTTTTTATCTTTATATAAATAAAAATTTTTTACCCAATCATTAGATTTATTAATAATAGAATATTCATTTTTTTTTGTTTTAAATGATATAAAGTGCTCTTTAATATTCGAGTTAATGTTCATATGAATAAATATATTTGTTTTGTTTTTATCTTGTATTTTCAAATCTAACTTAGTAATTAGTTTTCTAGTTTTTTCTGTTTCTATTTTAATTATTTTTAATTCATTTAAAAATAAATTAAGATTGTAAAAAACATGAATCAAATAATAATTCACTAATCCACCACCAAGATTGTTATCTATTTTCCAAGTCTTTAATTTATTTTGAAAATACATTTGTTTAAAGGTCCATTTGTATTTTACTTCTTGTATTTTTTTTTTTTTCAAAATTTTTATTAATTTTTTAAAGGCTGAGATATTTTCAAAAATAAAATTTACTAAAAATTTAGTATTGTTTTTATTTAGACCATTGATGATTTTTTTAGTATCCTTAAATTTTACTGCAACAGGTTTTTCTAACAAAATGCATTTAACTTTTTTATTATTTTTTAATATATACTCACATATTTCTTTTTGTATATTCGGTGGTGTGACTATTCCAACAACTTTGTAATTATGTTTAAGTGCTTTCTTATAATCTTCAAACTTTACAATTTTATTATTCATTAAATTCTTATTATTTATATTTGGACTACATATAAAAATTTTTTTATAATTATTTAATTTTTTAATAGCAGCTAAATGAATGATTGATCCAAAGTTAGATCCGATTATAAGAATTTTTTTTTTCAATTAATTATTCTTATATAAACATGGTGTTAATTCATATATATTTTGTTCTCTTAATTGACGTTTTTTAATAAAATTTGTTAGTTTTATAAAAAAGTAATAAGTTTTAAGTTCGAAAAACTTAAAAGATGTAAAAATGACAAGAATGAGTTTTTATAAGGAAAATATAATAAAATATATTATTTCAAAAGATTCAAAGATTTTAGTTTTAGGAGCGGATAAATTAGATCAGAGTTTATTTGAAGAGTTAGGATATACAAATGTTATTTATAGCAATTACAATGACAAAGAAGAAAAAACAAAAGAACATTATTTAAATATTTTAATGCAAGATATTAAATTGGAGGATAATACTTTTGAATATTGTGTAGCCCATGCTTGCGTGCATCATAGTTCTAAACCGCATAACTCTATACTTGAAATGTGTAGAGTTGCATCTAAAGGTGTAATTATCATAGAAGCAAACGATTGTTTATTGACTAGATTGGCTTGTAAGCTTAAAATTTCAGAAGAGTATGAATACTCAGCTATTAAAGCAAATGTAGACTCTGGTGGAGTTGATAATTCTATTATACCGAATTATGTATACAGATGGACGGAAAGAGAGATAAACAAATTATTAAAATCATTTGAACCTAATAAAGAGCATCAAATTAATTTTAGATACTCACATGATATAAAATATATAAATAATTCTTTTTTAAAGTTTGTTTTTAAAATATTTTTCAAGATTTTTAAGAAGCAGCAAAATTTAATGTCTATTTACATTAATATTTAATATTTATTTATTTGAAAATTAGATAATTATACTTTGTCTTATGTATTTCAAAGTTACGGTTTGAATTATTTATGCAAATTAATTCAATATCGTAACAAAACCCTTGATTTTTTTTGTTTGATCTTACAATAAAATTATCAATTTTTTTATCAATTGTAAAAGTTGAATAATTATAATTTCTAACAAATATTGCTTTTTCAAATAAATTTTGAAAATTTTGTATGTTTTTTATTACTATAGAAAAAAAAATTATTGAAATAAATAAAAAATGATATTTTTGGATCAGTTTATTTAAATCATTATTTAACGAACATGTTAATACGTAACAGGGAAATGATACTAATAAACCAATTGCAAATCTAATATCAGGAGCCTGCAACCATAAAAAAAGACTTAGAATAAAAAATGAAATTAAGTAAATACAAATTTTTTTTTGTTTAATATTTTTAAGGTTATATAGAAAAAATGGAATAGTAATTATTATAATAATTAAAAAAATTTGAGTCAATGAACTAGTTAAAAAATAGTTATAAAACCAATCATTAAACCATTTATAAGAATTAATTGTATAATCCAAATTCATAAAATTTTCATGATTGGGCGCTGTTCTTGCAAAGGATTTAACTACTAATGAATATTTATTGATAAATTCGGGAGATATAAAATTTTTTAAATTTAAGCAAGTATTTTTTGCTGGAAAAATAATACATCCATTGTTTAAAACACTTCTTATAATCCAGAAAAAAAATACAAAAAATACAGCTATACTAAAATAATTTTTACCAAAAAAATGTTTCTTGTTTAAAATTAAAATTGCCGGCAAAATTAGCAAAGTGATGTATGAAATTTTAGATAGTATAGCAAGTGATATATAAATTATTAGTAAATAAAAATTATAATATTTATTTTCATAAAAACACCTTAGAAAATAACAAATCGACAAGATAAAAAATAAGGCTGCAGGTAAATCTGTACCCAATGAACCTAAATGCATAAGTATTGTGCCATTTTGGAAAGGATGAATAAGACTAAATATTAATATGAATGAAACAGATAAAATGAGAAAGATTTCAGGTATTTTTAAATTTATCTTCCTTATATTTAATATTTCCAAAATTAATAAAATAATAGGTATATAATTTAAAAAATAAGCTACATAAGTATTATAAATTTTAATATTTCCTAAACCTAAAAATAAATGCCAAGGAGACACCATGCCAAGTCTGTCATCAATTAAAGCAAGATTTATTGCAATTTTATAATCATAATTCCAATTTAATATTTGATAATGATATAACTGTGTATCATACGTAGGACTATGAGATGAAGTAATATACAACAGAAAAAATAAAGCTAACAAAAACTTAATTATATTATTAAAATTAAATTTTTTTTTAAAAAAAAAATAAATAAAAGTCGAAAAACCAATTAAAAAAAAAAGAAATGATATCAATTTAATTGGAATAAAAAAATGTAAAATTATTAAAAGAAAAATTGAAAAAAAAACGCCGTAAACTAAGTCGATGTTTTGTACAATAGTGATATTTTTTTTTTTATGGTAGTGAAACGTAAAAATTAGTTTTGAAATATACGAAAAACCATATAATGATAAGATAATTAGTATCAAAATAAAATAAAATGTAAACATTACATTTCCCTAAATGGTTTGCCTTGTCTTATTTTTTTTCCCTCCACTGAATTAATATTAATCCAACACTCTATATTGCTTCTTGTATCTAGAAAATTAAATAAATAACCCTTTTTCATTTGTGGCTTAAAACTTGCACCAGTTGCCACCGTAGGATCGCAAGGTTCTTTATATTTATATTCAATTTTTAAATAATCAAAATATGTAAACCATGTAACAATATTAATAATAATAATAAAATAAATATATTTTGGTTTTGAAATTTTAAAAATCAAATAATAAAGAAATATTAGCATAGGCTGCAGGTATGAGAGTTCTGCTGGTATATAAATAAAAATACCTAAATTCGCTACAATCAGACATATAAGCATTTTAGAAAATCTATTTTTTTTTAAATTTTCAAAAAATAAATTAACTGAAAAAATGATAATGAGTAATTGGAAAAGTCCTACAGTGTTTATTGTTTTATATAAAAATCTAGCAAAATATTCTATAAAACCACCATCTGGTCTTCCAGCTCTCAACCAATCAAATCCTAGACCTGAATTAATCCATACAGGCAGATAAAATAAGCAACCTATAAAAAGTGAACAAATGATTATAGAAAATTTTCTGAAATAATTATTAAGAAAATTTTCATTATAAAATAATATTATTATCAATACAAAAGGGGCAAAATTTATTCTAGTACCTATGCAAATACCAAAAAAAATTACCGAAAGTTCAAATTTTTGTTTTACTAAAAAAAAATATCCTAATGAAAAAAATAAAAAAGCTAAAGAATAATCAATTGGCTCTAAATTATCAAAAAATAGAATTGGGTTAGATATTAAAAATATTAAGAAAAATACTAAATTTTCGAGTCTTATTTTACTTTCAAAACTTAAATAAAATATTACAGATCCCAAAATAAAACTGAAAAAAATAATCAAGTTGATAACAGCACTTCCAAAAAAATACGAAAAAAAACCTATAATAAATTCTGCAACTGGGTATCCGGTAAATCTACTAGTCATAAAATGTCCATTTAACAAATTAGTGAATGTACCTATCATTGGTAATGTATCTTCGTCTGAACCATAACCGCCTAGAATGCACAAATAACTACCGGTCAATATTGCTAAGAATAGAAAAGTGTAATTGATTATTGTATTATTCATTGTCAATAAATTAAACAGATATTACATATTATATTTAACTTAAAAATTAAATGTTTACATTAGAAACTATTCAAATCCCAATAATTTCCCCAATAGTATCTCTTATTATGTTTGCAGGATTGTATTATTTAGGACAAATTATAATAAGTTTTTTTAAAATTGGAAAAATTTTTTCATCTGTATCTTCACTAGAATTCCAATACGCACTTATAGGAATAATTATAGTTACATTTTTAATATATCCCTTTATTAAATTAAATTTTTTTAATTATTACTTTATTTATTTTTTCTCATTTATTTTAATAATTTTAGGTATTTGTTTTATAATTTTTAATTTTAATAAATTAAAATTGATAAAAATAAAATTATCAAAAAAATTATTCCTTTACTTAATTATTAGTTGTTATTTGTTAATTTCATTAGGCCTTATTACAGATGCAGATTCTTTAGATTATCACTTGGGAGTCCCTTTATACATTCTTAATAATGAATCTTATCCAAAAATAAAGTTTTGGATGCATTTAACAAAATCAGGATCTGGCGAAATTTTTTACACTATTGGTTTAATTAATAATGCTTTACAATTACCTGGGCTTACTCAATTTGCAGGGATAATTAGTATATTTGGACTATTTCAAAAAAAAATTAAATTTAAAAATAATCAAGACGATTTTTATATAACTTTAATAGCTTTAAGTTGTCCTGTTTTGATTTTTTTTATTAGTTCAGCAAAAGTTCAACTGGTTTATGTTGCAGCATCTACATTAATTTTTACTTTAATTTTTTTTTCAGATTATAAATTATTAAATAATTTAAAACTTATAATATTAATTAATATCATTTTTGTAACTGCCATAAGTGCTAAATTTTCTTTTGCATTAAGTTCCTTTATACTTTGGTTCGCCTTACTAGTCATAAGTTATAAATATAAGTTTCATTTAAAGTACATTTTTGTTTCTATTATAATATTTTCCTATATTTTATTACCTCGATCATACTACAGGTTTGATCTGTATGATTTTAAGCTAATTGAGTCTTTATTTAAGCCACTACCATTACATTTATATGGTTATGGTCAGTTATATGAGTCATTAACATCATGTGGATATAACGGTTGCTTTCCTTATTGGTTGATCTTTCCAAAAAATCTTGGAACTTTTACTGAAACCTTAGGTATTGGAAGTATCGCAATATTATTAATTAAATTTAAAAAGACCAATGTTTTTTATTTTGCCATGGCGGTTTTAATTATTCAGATATTTTTTTCTGCTATATTTGGACCAAATAATGCTAGGTGGTATATAGAGCCTTTTATGTGGGGACTAATAACAATTAAAATTTTTGGCTTTAGAAATCTCATTTTAAAAAAAATATTTTTTAATATTGGTATGTTTCAGTCATTAGTGATATTAATTGTTTTATTCTATGGTGTTTATTCTTTAACTCCAGGAAGTTTCTCAGAAAATCAAAGTAATCGTATTTTGTCTAAAAATGCCGATGGGTACAAATTATTTAAATGGGCTAACAAAAATCTAAGCAGCGAAGATATTATTATATCAACACATAGATCTTTTGCACTAGGCGGAAAAAAGTTTATTCCAGGGGATATAATGCTATATATTGATGTCAATAATGAAGAGAGTATTATTTACTTTGAAGAACTAAAAAAGTTTAAACCAAATTTAATTTTATTTTATGGTTCAAAAAAAAATTATCAAAAACTTAGTGGTTGTTTAGGGGAATTATTATTTTATAAAAAGAATATAAGTACCAAAGGATCTAGAAATCCTTTTAATAGGATGTATGAAAAATTTGATGGATATATTTATAAATTTAATTACAAAGATTTGCCTAATTGCTCTATAAATTAGTTCTTTTAATCAATAATATACTTTCAAGTGCTATACAATCTACCTTTGTATTGGCAAATGATTTAATAACATCGTCAGGATTTTGGCAAATTGGTTCATCTATGTTGAGAGATGTATTCAATAAGATGGGACTTTTATATTTATTTTTAAAAGCACTTATCAAATTATAAAATTTTGAATTATTTTCTTTATTTACTGACTGTATTCTCGAAGATCCATCTATATGAACTATCGCTGGATATTTATTTTTTGTAACTTCTTTAGCTTCTAAGACAAAATTCATATTTGGAAACACATCTCCTTCTTGATTAACACTAAAGTAATTTGGTATATCCTCCTCCAGAACAGATGCCGCAAATGGTCTAAATTGCTCTCTTAACTTGATTTTTTTATTTAATATATCTTTAATTTCAGGCACTTTAGCGTCAGCAATTATACTTCTATTTCCAAGTGCTCTCGGTCCCCATTCTGATTGTCCTTGAAACCAGGCAACAACTCCTTTTTTTGATAATATATTTGCAACAATATCATTTAAATCTGAGTAATTTTCAAATTTTCTAATCTCAAAATCTGTCAATAAATTAAAATATTTTTTTATTGATTGCTCAATTTCATTTATACTATATGAGGGTCCTAAAAAGTAATTTTCAAATTTGTTATTTTTTGAATTGTTAGAGTAATTTTCATATTCAGTGTAAAGAGCTGAACCTATGGCTCCTCCTGCGTCTCCAACATTTGCATGTATACTTAAATTTTTAAATTTATTTAATTTATAAATCTTACCATTCAAAACTGAGTTAAAAAAACACCCCCCAGAAAGACAAATATTATCAGATAAATTCTCTAAATATATATTGTTTACGATTTTTAATATTATTTGTTCGAATTTGTACTGTAAAGTTGAAGCGATATCTTTATGCCTTTCTTTTATATCCTCACCATGATTCCTTGCTTTACCTAAGAGATTTTCGATATTTCTAGAATATAAATTTTCAAAATATGGCTCACTTGCTAAAGCACCCTCAAAAAAAAATTTTTTTTGATGAATAAAATAATCTAGGTTTAATTCAAAATTATATGGAGGATAAAATTTTACTATTTCATCAAATTCCTTTTTAAAATTGGGTTTACCAAATGCTGCTAGTGCCATCACTTTATATTCGTCACCATATTTTCTAAAACCTAAAAATTGGGAAATTGCTTGATAAAAAATACCCAATGAATGAGGGTAATGATTTTTTGCAATTACTTCAATTTTGTTATTTTTGAATAAACTATATTCTAATGAAGAGAAGTCTCCTGTTGCATCAATTGATAATCCTACTGACTCCTGAAAGCCAGATGTGTAATAACTACTTGAAATATGAGAGATATGATGAGGGACAAATTTAATTTTTTTTTTTACATCTTCTCCAAAATTTTCGTATAAAAGGTCGGCAAGATTTTTTTTATTTAGTATGCTAAGTAATTTGTATACCAAAGAGGTATTTTTAAGATTTGACAGTAAAAACACGACTCTTTCGTTAAAATTATAATTAAAATTATAGTTTACAGTTATAAAATCTATATCTTTTAGATTTAAATTTGAACTTTTTAAACAATATTTTATTGAGTTTATAGGGAAACCTGTAAAATGTTTTATTCTTGAAAATCTTTCCTCTTCACATGCAGAGACAATAATTCCATCAATTACTAAGCAAGCTGATGTGTCTGCATGGTAAGTATTTAAACCTAATATTCTCATGTTTTATTTAAATTTCTATATTTAAAATAAGTAAAAATATACATTGTTACTGACAAAATAAACCCACCATTAAAATAACCAGCACCTCTTATTAATTGTGTAATTATAATAGAAATTAAGAAAATTTTTATATGTATTGGTACTTTTTTTTCAAATGAGATTATTGTTAGAAAGAGAAAAAAGAAAATAGAGAAGATCCCGAATTCAGTAACTATTTTAGAGAGATTATTAGAGGCATCTCTTGTATTTAGTGATAAAACAACTGGATTAAAAGCAGGAACTTCAAATTTATATTCATCAAATGCAATATGATAATTATCAAATCCCCATCCTAAAAATTTATTTTTTAGGCTGTGTAATGCTAAATAATAAGATCTAATATGAACTTGATTTGTTAAATTATAACTATATCCTTTTTTTATATATTCAAACTTTTCCTTATTAATTTCATTAAGTTTTTTTTCTATATTAAGTATTTGTTTTTTTATATTTTCTATCTTATTTCTGTTTGTATTATTTTTAACATTTCCTGTACTATAATTATATAATTCATTATCTAGCTCATTATAGAGTTTTATTCTTTTTACAATTAAATCATTAAAAGTAATTATATTTTCATTAAAAGTATTTATATTTTCATTTATTTTGGTATTTTCTAACAATCTATTGTTTTGTTTAACTAATTCAATCATTGAATTATTTGTTTCAGTTAGTTGAGAATATCTGTGGTTACAGGTTTCATCAAAAATATTAATTAAAATTATAATGATACTTAAAAAAATTGACACATTTATAAATAGATTTGGTAACTTCTTGAAACCTAAAATTAAAATAATAATAGTACAAATTATAAAACCTACAAAAAAAGTTGTTGAACTATTTGTGATCGATATTAAAGGAAATAATAGAATAAGAGATTTTACTAACTTATTTTTTTCAAATGAGGCATAGTAGATGAGTAATAAACAAACAGCTACATTGATCATACCAAGATGGGAATTCTCCTGAAAAATAATCTTAGACCTCAAAAAAAAAGGAATACTCGATTGACAAAAATTCCAAAAATTACCTTTAATGTTAAATAGTTCATTTTTATAAATAAAAATATTTTCAAAAGATTGAATTACAATATCTAAATTAACAATTGAGTTAAGAATTAATAAAAAATAATAAAAAAAACAAAAACTATAAACAAGTATTTTTAAATTTTTTTCAAAATTTTCATAAAAAAACAAACAAAATAAAAAGATTAAGTATAAATAAGAAATTTTTATAAGATAAGACAAATTTAAATTGAAAGAATTTGTAATTAGGTGATGAATAAAAATTAAAAAAAATATAAACAGTAAAATTAAATGCTTTTTTTTAATTAGGATTTTAATATCTTTAAAAATATGTAAAATTATTGGAATAATAATTATATAAAATAAATTTAAATTATTAATATCCCAAAGAAAATAAATTGAAAAAAGTGTTGCAAAAATAAATAGGTTCTTTGATTTATTTATTAAAATATTTTCCTGAAACTGCATAAACAATAAAAATTACAAGTAAATTAATGATAATAGTCGATAATATCAAATAAGTATTTGAAGGAATATAACCAAAATTGTTTAGCCTATATGCTATAGTCTGACTTATTAGACAAGATAAAATGTAGTTATTATAAAAAATAAAAAGGATTAATTTTTCAAAAAAGGACAGGATTAACCCTATAAAAAAAGTTGAAAGAAACAAAAAAATGTATGATCCAGAGTAAAATAAATATGCTATAATTCCTGGCACGTTTATAAAATAAGTTTTATTGTTTTTTAATGATTGATTTTCATGAAATTTACTTTTTTTTATTTTTTCGTCAAAAAATGTTAATCTATTAAAGTTTTTTTTTTCCTCAAATGATTTTAGCAATAACTTATAATTTAGATCTTTTGAATTTTTTACAACATCAAAGGTTTGTTCTAACCCTACAAATCTGTTGCTTAAAATTATAAATACTTCATTTATATTTTTCTTTATATTAAAGTTATTTTCGGCAAGAACTTTAATACTTTTTTGAAAGTTACCTGTATTTTCTAAATTATTATAATTACTATATTTTATTGATCTCAAATTATTAGTTATTGAGATCGAAAGGAAAAAGAATATAAATCCGAAGAAAATTATAAATATAAATTTTTTTGAAAATAATTTTTCATTTTTTTCTGATTTATGTTTATATAACCCAAATATCACAGCCATAGTATTTACAAACATTCCTCTACTTAACATTGAGATGCTTGAAACAAAATTTTCAAGGATTGATATTAATATTAACATAATTGAAAATTTTTTCCTGCTTAATGAATGAAAAATTAAAATTGCAGAAAAACTTGTGAAACCAAAAAGCAAAAGCCATTTGAATACTGAAAGCATAAAAAAATTAATGTTATTTTCTCCGATTATACCTCTCTGGTATATTGAATGATTATAGTTAAATGATGAAACTAAAATAAAAGATACGACAAATAGTAAAATTATGATATTTTTATATCTGTCAAAAAATTTCTGAAATCCAGAAAAATTTCGTTTTTGATAAATACTGTGGCCTTGGTTTACTAAAAAAAATTTTTGTATTGTTAGTGATAAAACAAAACCAGAAACACCTATTATAGAAACTAGTAAAGTTTTATTTGCGTAATTTATATTTTCTGTACTGTAAAAGTTTTCATAAAAATTACCTACAGGTTGAAAAAGATGTAATGAATAAGTTACTTCTATATTTGATAAACATAACTTTAACCAAAATCCAATCCAAAAAAAAAATGATAAAAAAAAATGTATTGAATAAATTTTTTTTTGAAAACTTACGATAAAATAATAATTTAATAAAATAGAAAATAATAGAATATATATAAAATTAGCTTTAAAATTCAATAACAACAAAAAAGTCAATATTGAATTAAATATTATGAAAGTATACTTTACATATTTTTTTAAAGTCATTATTTATTTAATTTTAAATTATTTTTTATGATAATGAAGTAAACAAATGTAAAAACTGAAGATATTAAGTAAGAATACTTCATTTGTTCGATATAATTTGAGAAATGTAAAATTGGCACTATCGAGGCTATAATTATTCCATAAATGAAATCTGATTTAAATAAATAATCGTTTTTTTTCGCATGGTTAAGGATTTGCAATCTTGAATTTATGCCAATGATCATAATAATAGTTCCTAAGAAAGAAATTGTTAGTATTTCAAACATTAAATCAAAATATATAGTACTTTCATGTGCTAAAATTATGTATTTATGAGCGTAAATAAATAAGTACGAAAAAGTAAAATAAAAAAATAAATAAAACGTAAAGTTTCTAAATGAGTTCTTTTTTTGTTTTATTAAAGTAACACCAAGGTAATTATTAATTAATGTTGCTGGAAATGATGCAATTGCAAAACTTATAAAATATATAATAGCATCACCTTTATCAAAACTTTTAACAATAAAGTATCTCCAAATAAAAACACTTAATAGAAAAGAAAATGATGATAAAAAACTATAGTCATAAATATTCAATTTGAATGAATTAAGCACATTTTTTGAATATTTAAAAATGGACAAAGTTTTATTTAATTTTAGAGAAATTACGAATAAAGATACAATTCCAAATATTAAACAACAATACAATAAAATATATATTTCATTAAAATTACCAAAATATAACATGAGAATAATTATAATGAAAAAAAGAGTAAAAAAAGAAAAGTTTACAGTAATTAAAAATTTATTTTTTTTAATTTCATAATATGTCAAGAACATCTCATTTATCCAAAATAGTATGCATAATAAAATAAAACTAATATTTAACGGACTCACTAAATTTAAATTTAAAATAATGAAATAGGTAATAAAAAATATACTCAAACCTGATATGGATCTAAATATAACTGTATATGTTAAAAGTTTATAATTATCAGTTGATAAAACTATATTTCTTTTATTTGAGGAGAAAATTTGGGTTATTACTATAGTTAAACTCGATATCAAACCAAGATCAGTTGCATGGGAATTATAACCGAAGAGAAAAAAAATAAACATTAAAATTGTTAAACTAAAAGAATTGAAGCAGTGACTTAAAAATATAAGCTTTATCATATATTGTAATTTAGTTTAAAAATTTTTTTTTTTAGATTAAAAAAATTTGGTATTTTAATCATTATTTTATAAAGGTATAAAATTATAGAAAAAAAGGAATAATACTTAAACAAAATTTTCAAATCTTCTTTTATTTTTTTTGTTATAAATTTTTTATTAGTACTAAGACCATCAGCTTTCATAAGTAAAAAATATGAATTAATATAAATAAAATTTAATTTTTTTAATTTAATAAGTTTTAAAAAAAAATCTAAATCTGAAGAAATTCTGTAGTTTATATTATAGCTATTTATTTTTATCAGTATTTTTTTTTTAATAAAAATCGATGGATGTGGTATCTTAAAAATTGTAAATAGATTAAAATTGTTTATTTGATAACTCCAGTTTCTCGAAATTAAAATTTTTTTTTGATATTTTTTATAAAAGGCTATATTGCCTGATACAAGATCGGGTTTTTTTTCTTTTAGAATTTTAGTTAACTTCTTTATATGATTTTTATTTGGATATATATCTCCAGAATGCAGCAAAGTAATATATTTTCCTTGCGCACGACTTATAGATTTATTTATTGCATCATATAAATTAATATCTTTTTTTCTAATATATTTAATTTTTTTTGATTTAATTTTTTTTAATATTCTTGATGTTCCGTCGGTTGAGCAGCCATCGTAAATTAAATATTCAAATTCATTTGAAGTTTGATTAAGGACACTATTTATAGTGTTTTGTATATTTTCTTTATCATTCTTAACAACTGTAATAATTGTAAGAAGTTTCTCATTTTTTAATAAAGGACTCATATGTTTTGCGTATTGCATATTGAATTTTAATTTTTTTTTGCCAACCTAAATTTTTGGCAATATTATTATTAAGTTTTTTTCTATAAACTCCATCTGGTTTAGTTTTGTCAAAAATAATTTTAACTTTATAATCTAATTCTTTCATAATTATATTTGCGAATTGCTTGATCGAAAATTCGATATCAGTTCCTATATTTATAAGATTTTTTTTATGTTTTTTTTTCATCATATAAAGGCAAGCATCAGCTAGGTCCTCAGAGAAAATAACTTCTCTTAACGGCTTACCACTACCCCAAAGTGTAATAAAATTTTGTTTTTTTACTTTAGCAATATGAATTTTTTTTATTAAAGCTGGTATAAAGTGTGAAGTTTCTAAATTGTAATTATCTTCAGGACCAAACACATTACAAGGCATTAAGGTAAAATAATTTAAATTATATTGATTAGAATAATATTCACATAATTTTATTCCAGAAATTTTTGCTATTGCATATGCCTCATTTGTTTTTTCTAATCTACCTTTTAAAAAATCAGTTTCCTTAATCATTTTTTTTGAAATAGGGTAAACGCAGCTAGAACCCAAAAAAAGTAGATTTTTAACGCCATGTGTAAACGATCCATTAATTAAATTATTTTGAATAAGTATATTTTTAGTTAAAAACTCTACAGGAAACTTTCTGTTAGCTTCAATTCCACCTACTTTAGCTGCTGCAATTATTACCCAATCTGGACTTATTTTTTTTAAATAATTATAAGTTTTAATTTGATTGGTTAAATCTAAGCTTTTACTTGATTTATAAAATAATTTTGTAAATCCATTTTTTTTTAGCTTTTTTAATATTGCCGAACCAACTAAACCATTATGTCCAGCAACGTAAATTTTAGAGTTTTTGTTCATCAATACCTAATTGTTTAATCTCAAATCTAATCATTTCATCGATTAATTTATTTAAATCATATTTAGGCTTCCACTTAAGTTTTTTCATAGCTTTTTTAGAATTTCCAAGCAAATTATCAACTTCGGTTAATCTGAAATATTTTTTATTACATTCAACTATTGTTTTACCATTTTGTAAATTTATTGCTTTTTCTTTAATACCTTTACCAATCCATTTAATATTTAAATTTAATTTTTTACAGGTCTGATTAACAAAGAATTTTATTGTAAATTGTTTTCCTGTGGAAATTACGTAATCATCTGGTTTTTTTTCTTGTAACATTTTCCACATTGCTTCAACATAATCTTTAGCATGACCCCAATCTCGTTTAGAATATAAGTTCCCTAAAATTAACTTATTCTCTAAATTATATTTAATTTTTACTAAAGTATTTATTATTTTTTTTGTAACAAAAGTCTCACCTCTCAACGGACTTTCATGATTAAATAAAATTCCATTACAAGCAAATATATTATATGCTTCACGATAATTTACTGTAATCCAATGCGCATACATTTTTGCTGCAGAGTAAGGACTTCTTGCGTAAAAAGGAGTTTTTTCATTTTGCATTTTGGTTTTTGAAATACCAAACAATTCTGAAGTTCCAGCTTGGTAAAATTTTATTTTATCGTCAAAATTTTTAATGCATTCTAATATTCTTAAAGTACCGAGCCCAATCGTATTAGCAGTATATTCTGGTTGCTCAAATGACACTTGCACATGTGATTGGGCAGCTAAATTATAAATTTCATTGGGTTTTACATTTTTAATTATTCTTTCTAATGAAAGTGAGTCCGTCATATCCCCATGATGAAGAAAAAAATTACCTTTTGATTTCAAAGGATCTTGGTAAATATCATCTATTCTCCAAGTATTTAAAGATGATGATCTTCTTTTTATTCCATGAACTTCATAACCTTTTTTTAACAAAAGGTTCGATAAATACGCACCATCTTGACCGGTTACTCCAGTAATTAATGCAATACTTCTTCTCATGTATGTTTTAGTTAGTTTTTAATTGTTTTAAAAAATAAAATATAGAAATACTTAACCAAAAATAAGCTGAATTGGTAGATGAAAAAAAAGAGCCCGAGGGTAAAAAGGGAAATAATTTAGCAAATATCATTGAAAATATAATTACAAAAGAAAATCTCTGGTGCTTTATATTGATATAGTAAATCCTCAGCAAATATACAATTAAACTCAAAAGAAATAAATATCCCACAACTCCAAATTCGCTTAATGTTTCAAGATGATAATTATGTGGATGAGTAGAACATCTGGATGAAGCTGATAATGAATTTATATTTTTATATTGATGGCATAATTTTCTGAAAGATTTTAGTCCACCGCCAAAATAGAAATTATCTTTAAAAATTTTAAATGCTGATAAATAGTGAGCTCCATACTGACTGTCATAAAGATTATTATACCATTTGTCGGTGGTATTATTTTTTTTTCTTACTTCATATACCTTATCTACCACTATAACTTTTTTTTCTAATGCTTTTAATTCTTCATTAATAAACTGACTAATATATATTAATTTTTGTGAAGAAATTTTAGAATTTTTATATTCACTGTTAATTGATTCATTGTGTAATTCAAGAAAGTGTCTAAGACGTAATTTTTCAGATTTTTCTAAAAATTTTCTCTCTTTCAACAAAGGGTTTAAAGTTTGAATTTCACTTATGAATTTTATTTGTTTCTGATGAAGATCAATCCACCAATTTAATGTTTCTTGATTGAGTTCCGAGGTTGTAAAAATATTGTATGTATTTTCAACGTATCTTTTGTAAATTTTATCTGAAAATAAAGTCAAAACAATTATTAATGAAAAAATTATAGGAATTATTATTAAGAATAATTTTCTTGATTTATAATAAAGAAGTAAACTAACAAAAATTGTGATATTTATCATCAAAAATGGTGATCTATCACCTGTTAAAAATATTGCTAAAAAAAAAAGAGATAAGATTAAAATTCCTTTTAAATTAATTTGTTTTCTAAAATAATATAGTAATCCAAATAAACCAAAATGAAATACAAAAGTTCCTGCTACCAATTCATCCTGAAAAAAGCTTGAATTCCTTTGACAAGACATTTGGCATGGAAAGCCAAGAATATTTTTTCCAAAAATAAATTGAAAAAAAATATCAAATGAAATTATTAATGAAATTATAAGATATATCTTTAGTAAATTATCTAAATTTATTTTTAAAAGAGGTAATAAAAATACAAATGAAATAAATAATATTATAAATCTCACATACAAAAATGATTTTATTATTTCATTACTAGTATTAAAATTTATAAATGAATTAATAACTATGTATATCCAAAATATTAGTATCAATTTTACAAAATTATCATTAATCCAAATGAAATATTTATTTTTAAATACAAAGTAAAAAAAATAAAGAGAAATTAATGATAGTGAAGCATTTAATAAAAATGGACTGAATAAAAACAAAGGAAAGAAAAAAAATAAAAATAAAATAAACTTATCTAAAGTTGAATTTTGCTGATTATGTGTTATAAAATTATTTACATCCATCTTTTGTTTTATATATGTCTTTACCAGAAATAATCAATTATTTTGCTATAGTTTTATCAGTTGTTGTTTTTTATATATTTAAATTTTATAATTCAAAGATCGCAAATTATTTTGATTTAATCGATAAGCCAAAAAAAAATAAAATTCATAAAAATCCTACACCCGTTACAGCGAGTTTACCAATTTTTGTAATTTTTATAGTCTGCAATATTAATTATTTAATTTATGGCGATATTAATAAAGAAATTATTTTTATTTGTTTATCTGGAATATTTGGATTTATACTTGGTTTGTTAGATGATAAAATTAATTTAGATTATAAAATTAAATTTTTTGCTTTTATCATATTTATTATTTTAATTATTCAAAATTCAGATAATTTAGTATTAAGCAAATTATATTTTGAAACATTCGATAAAACCTTTTTTTTAAATGATTTTGAGTCATTAATTTTAACTCTTCTTTGTTTATTATTATTGATAAACGCTACAAATTTAAGTGATGGGATAAACGGTTTGTGTTTAGGTATATCAATTATTTGGCTAACATACATAACTTTTAAATTTAACTCGTACTTAAATTTATTTCCTATAATAATTGTAAGTTGTTTTTGTTTTTTGCACAACTTGAGAGGATTTTTTTTCTTGGGTAATTCGGGCTCTCATTTATTTGGAATTTTTACAGGGATGCTTATTATTTTCTTATATAATAATAATTTAAATATTAACCATTCATTAAAAAATATTTCTGTAGAGGAAATATTTATAGTTTTAATGTTACCGGGCATTGACATGCTTCGATTATTTGTGATTAGAATATATAACCAGAAAAACCCATTTTCATCAGATTTGTTACATCTCCATCATTTTCTTATAAAAAGATTTAGTTTAATTCCATCTTTAATTATATATTTATCATCAATAATTTTACCAATAGTTATGTATAATTTAGAATTTCTAAATGCTTATTTATTAATATTGGTTTTTATAACTTACTATTTATTTTTATTAAAATTTTTAAAAAAATAATTTATTAAAAATTTTTTTTGTAAAGATTTTTACTCTCAATCTTTTTAAATTAGGGTGTTTGTGTTTTATTAAGTTATTTAATTGTCTATCTAATTTTGGATTGTTAAAATTTTGGAAATTTTGAAATTTTTTTTTTTTTAAAAGTGATACTTTCTTTTTTAAAAAAATTTAATGTATGAGTTGATGACATATCGAAACCATCGTTTTTAACTAAAGAAAATCTTGGTGAAATAGAAAATAAATTTTTTTTTTAAACAATTATAATTAAATCTCACTGCCCAAGAATTAATTACATTTATCTTTTGTGCTAACAGCATTGGAATAATATCATTACCCGCTCTAAAAAAAATTTTTTGTTTATACATTTTACTTATATAATCTTTAGAAAGATGTTTTGTATCCCAATCAATTTTTTTCCAAACTCTTCTCCAAGTACCCCAAGACCAGCTGCAGTGCCTATGTAATTTAAACCACTTTACTGACTTCCTAATGTTTGCATTATGTACATATGAGTATCCAGAGATACTTCCTATAGATTTGTCTTTATAAAACCTATTTAATCCAAAATTCAAAAATTTCAGACAGTTTTTTTCAAGAACAAGGTCATCCTCTAAAATAATACAAAATTTATTCATTTTTAATACACTGCTAACTCCAGAAATAATACTTTTTGCTAAACCATAATTTTTTTTTTTTTTTATAATAATTTTATTTTTTACTTTAAAATTTTTGATAACTTCTAAATTTTTTTTTATCTTTGTACGGTCTATAGCATTTTTTGGCCCATCACAAAAAAAATAATATTTATATTTTGAGTAATCAAAATTATTTTGAATTGAATTGATCAAATTTTTGAGTTTATTTGGCCTATTATAACAAAAAATTAATACGGGACCAAAAATAATTTTCATTGATTGGAAATTTTTAAATATTTTAAAATATTTTTCTTAAAAAAGCTTTTAAATTCCATAGGCATATGTTCTGGTGGTGTGTTAACATTCAAATTGTTCAACATTCTAATTTTTTTCTTAGTAATTTCATATATACTTTTATTTAAGCTTATATGCTCAGATTTGATATGTTTTATATCAACTTTATAATTACCTTTTAAGTAATCATCATAATTATAAATTGACAAACCATTATGTGATGAAATTGTATCTACATCTCTCATTTTAGTAATTTTTTTTTGAAAATCATAAATATATTTTTTACGATTTTGATATATATTTAAGCTTAGTTTAGTTTGTAAGCTATAAACATCAAATTCATAGTAATCTTCTATAATTAGTGGCAACAAGTCGTAATAATATGGTTTTGATTTAGATGAAACTGCAAATAATGTTTTAATATTTTTTTTTAGAACTTCTAATGCGAGTATAAATTCTTTAGTATCAAAGCCATTTCTAACAACATCATCAAGATCAATTATACATATGTATTTTGAAATAAATTTATTTGTAACAAGATAATTTTTTAGATATTCCCTACCAGCTCCTAATCTTACAATTCTATTGTTATATTTTTTTAAAAATTCTGTATCCAATAGATTGAAATTAAACGAATTACTCTTAATATTCTGCAAAATCTTTTTTGTATTATCATTAGATGAGTTTTCTCCTATTATAACATTTATTTTTATTCCCTCTTTAGCAAGATTTTCAACTGATTGAAAAAAATAATTTATTGTTTTTGCAACATTCTTCGCCAAAGCTAAAAATATAATGTCATAATTATTTGCTATCATTGTATATTTCTTTTATTTGAGATTTGCTCCACAATGTCATTTTATTCTCATTAATGTTAGTTTTTAAATTAATTGTATCATTAAAGTTATACAGATCGTTTTTTGGCAAACAAAACGGAGGTTTTTTTAGGTCAATTTTACGATATTCACCTGTCTGTATGTCATAATTTTTAAAATTATATTCAACATTACTATCTGTAACTAAGATATACTTTATATCAGAGAATATAAAATTTCTTAAAGTTTTCATTATATCTTCATTTGAAAAATGAATAAAACAATCTCTACAAATGAATAGATCTGAACTAGGAAATTTATCTTTTGTAATATCACATACATAAAATTTGAAGTTTTTTTCCTTATTATTTTTATTAAGATTTATAATTAATTCATCTACAATATCTGCACCTATATATTCTAAATGCTTATTTTCATTCATAATTTTTTTCATCCATTTAAAGTCCCCACAAGGAGCATCAAATATTTTTTTAATATTATATTTTTTTATAATTTGGCTTAATTCTTTAATTATATTTTCAGTGTTTTTTTTACTCGAGCCACTACCACTAACAGAGTCCTTATCGGACCAGTAATTTGTTTTATAAATTAAAGTAAATTTTTTTTTCATATCAATATTTCTTGTTAAGTATAATTTTTTAATAATCTTGATCTTAATTAAGTTTAATATTTTCTTAATAAATTTCATTTAATTGGTTTTTTATCAATTGAAAAACTTTTTTTAAAAAGTTTAAAATTTTAAGTTTTTTAGATTTAAAATATTTTTCTAATATAATCTTTATTTCTTCTAAACTTTTACTTTCAGTATTTAATTTTGACAAAAACTTTTTATCACTTGGGAGATGTAGTAACGAATGATTTAAGTAATATTCAATTTTTTTTTGCTTATGAAAAGTATTGATTGTCCAGTATCTAGCTATTACTTTTCGATTAGAAATATCAACAAAAGTTTTTTTTTTGTTATGTTTAATAGTTTGCAAGGCAGAATTTAGCAACATTTCATCACCATGATGATGGACTTTATCTAAATTTGAAAGATAATTTTTTATATGCAATTTTGAATAATTATAAATTTTTTTGTAAAAATTTTTGTTACCTATAATGAATTCTCCACCATACCAATACGAGTCATTTGAGGATAAATTGTTACACAACTTTAAGCTGTTTTTGATTATTTTATTATATTTCTTATTTTTATTGTCATTTAAATTCATTACCATATTAGTCTTACCAATGAGTTTTAGAAATTTATCTGAAAAATTATTTATTAATATCATATCCAGGTCAAGAATTCCATTATATCCGCTTTTATTTGATAAATATTTATACAGGTCTAATTTAAAATGAGATGAAAAAAAACTTATACTTTTTGGAACTTTTCTAACAAATTTTATTTTTTTTATTTTTATTTCATCTGAGACAAATTTTTTTACAATATTAGGTTTATTCGTAACAATCAAAAATTCATAATTTATTTTTTTTAACGTGAAAAATAAATTTTCTGCATTTTTTGAGTAAATGAAAACTCTATTTTTTCTATATCTATAATTTAAATTTGGTGTTGAGTCTTTTTTAGAAATATAAAGTAATCCATAAAATTTAGTTTTCATTATTGGTTAAATTATAAATTTTAAAAAGATAAATAATTTGAGAGGACAAAATTGGTATCCACAGTGGCATTGAATGCATTACATATCTTCCAATATTATTTTCACCGCCACCATAAGCTAAAAACCAAAGAATAAAAGGGATTAATATTTCAAAATTTGTATACTTATGATTTAGTTTATTTTTTATTATTAGTGACAAAATATAGGGTAGTAAACAAAATGCTATTGGAATTATGCTATTTGAAATATGCGATTTATCGGAAATATTAAGCAATATTCTATAAAAGCCTGAGTTATTATAAATTTTACTAAATTCGTAATTCAGAAAATTTGTTAAAAAAAATATCATAATAAAATACATTGTCACAGCTAGAATAGAAAAAAATAGATTTTTATAGTCTTCTTTTAAAAAAATATATCTAAAAAAAAATAATGGACCTAAGAGCATTAGAACTTTTTCGTTTACTAGAAAACTAAGAAAAATTAATGAATTGCTTAAAATTGGTTTATCTAAAAAGTATAATATAATGACAATATACAATAAAGTTAATCTATCAAAAGTAAAATTTTCAACATATTCAATAAATATAAAAGCCAAAATTAAACTTAGAAAAGACTCAACTAAACTACGTTTCAATTTTTGTTTTACATACAAAAAAAGTATTAATATGAAACAGTATTTGCTCACATAATTTAATAAAGCAAGACTAAAAGTTGTGCATTTAAATAAAGCGTGTTGTCCAACTAGGTCAACATTGGTTAAAGAAAGACAAGGAAATACCTTGTAAATTAAGTATTGAAGGAAAATACCTAAAAATCTGGAACTCATTGGTAATTGATCTTGAAAAGTTTTGTCACCTGTTAGTAAATATATTATGTGATCTTGATAACGATAGTACGGAAAGTGATCAATTAAAAGCATCGATCTGTAATTAACCAAAAAATCTCTATAAGAAAATAGAAGCACAAAAAAAAGAATGAGAGCAAATGATATGATTTTATTATAATTTTTGTTAAACATATGAATATATTTATATTCAACTTTATTAATGATTAAAAACACTTTTTTAAAACAAGCAGTAATTCTGGCTGGTGGGTATGGAAAGAGGCTAGGAAGTATTACAAATAGAATACCCAAACCATTAATTAAAATTGATGAAAAAAATACATTTGTAGATCATCAAATAAAATATCTAAATCAATTCAATTTTGATGAGATATTGATTCTTTGCTCCTATAAATATGATTTATTTAGAAAAAAATACCATAATAAAAAAATATTAAATACAAAAATTATATGTATTAAAGAAAAAAAAAAGCTTGGAACAGGAGGGGCACTTTTAAATGCAAGAAAGTATTTAAAAGATATTTTTTTTTTATGTAATGGAGACACTTTTTTTGACATAAATCTAATAGACTTATTTGCAAAATTTAAAAAAATTAACAAGAATTTAATAGTGCTGAATTTAAATAAAGAAGGGAAGAAAATAAAAAAACTAATTTTTAAAAAAAAAAATGCATATTTCACAAATAAATATTCAACTAAAAAAAAAGATTACCTAAACTCAGGATACGCAATTATTAAAAAAAAAGACATTAAAAATTTTTCTCAAGGAAATAAAAATTTAGAATTTGATATTTATAATAAACTTATAGCAAAAAAAAAGGTTAAGTTTTTAAAATTTAATAACAAATTGATTGATTATGGCACAAAGCCAGAATTAAAAAATATTATTAGATTTATAAAGAAGTATAAAAGAAGATTTATACTTTTGCTTGATAGAGATGGAGTTATAAATATAGACTTTGGGTATATTAATGATTTTTCAAAAATCAAGTTTAACATAAAAATTTTTAAAATAATAAAAATCTGTAATGAGTTAAGAGTACTGGTTTTTGTAATTACAAATCAATCTGGTATATCAAGAAATTATTTTTCTGAAAGTAGGCTAAAAAAAATAAATGCTCAAATAAATGATTCTTTTTTAAAAAAAAATATATATGTAAATCAATTTTATTATTGTCCTCATCACATTAATGGTAAAATCAAGAAATATAAAATTAATTGCAAATGTAGGAAGCCAAAGGTAGGTTTATTTAATCAACTAAAAAAAGAATGGTTTCTGAAACCTGACAAAATTTTAATGTTAGGTGATAAATCTTCTGATAAAAAATTTGCTGAAAATATAAAAAGTGAATTTTTATATGTTAAAAATAATAAAATTCCTATATCTACTGTCATTAATAAAATAAAAAAAAATGTCAGATAGAGTATTACTTACAGGTGGAGCTGGTTACATTGGTTCAGTATTAACAGGGCTGCTGCTTTCAAAAGGCTACAAAGTTACGGTTATAGATACATTTAAATTTTCTGAAAACTCTTTAAATCACCTAATATCAAACGAAAATCTTTTTGTATTGAAAATGGATGTTAGATCTATTTCAAAAGAAATATTAGACAAACATGATTTTATAATCCCTCTTGCTGCCATTGTTGGTGCTCCAGCGTGTAAGATGTACCAAGACGAAGCTTTATCAATAAATAAAAATGCTATTTTAACTATATTAGATAATATTGGTGATAACCAAAAAATTATTTTTCCAACAACTAACAGTGGTTATGGAACTACCTCTGGTGATCTTTACTGCGATGAAAATACACCATTAAATCCTATATCATTATATGGCAAACTAAAAAAAGAAATTGAGACCAAAATTATGAAAAGAGAAAATGCGATATGTTTTAGATTGGCGACAGTCTTCGGAGTGTCCTCCAGACATAGACGTGATCTTCTTGTAAATGATTTTGTATTTAAAGCAATAAAGGATAGGTCAATATCATTGTTTGAGGCAGATTTTAAAAGAAATTATATCCATATCAAAGACGTTGCAAGAGCATATTTATTTGCGATAAAAAATTTTGATATACTGAAGGGTGAGGTTTATAACCTTGGTATGTCAGATGCTAATTTGTCAAAGTTAGAATTATGTAACAAGATAAAAAATTATGTAAATGACTTAGAGATATTTATTTCGAAAAATGGATCTGATCCAGATAAAAGAAACTACATAGTGAGTAATAAAAAAATCGAAAATAAGGGTTATAACACTGCATACTCGCTTGATGATGGTATTAAAGAATTAATTAAATATTATTCTATTTCATCAAAAAAAAATACGAATATATAATATGTATTTAAATAAAAAATCTGTCTGTCTTATTACTGGTGGTACGGGCTTGGTTGGAAGAAACTTAGCAAACGGACTTGAACAAAAAAAATTAGAAAAAATTATCCTAGTAAATTCTAAAATGTTTAATTTAACAAACTTTAATGAATGTTATAAAATGTTTAAAAGATTTAAACCAACTATAGTATATAATTTTGCTGCAAAGGTAGGAGGTATTTTAGATAATAAAATGTATCCTGCTGACTATTATTTTTATAATACAATGATTTCTACAAATATATTTGAATGTTCAAAAATATTCAAAATTCAAAAACTCATAAATGTTGGTGCTGGGTGTGGTTATCCCTTAAATATTAAAGAACCACTTAAGGAAGAACAAATTTTTAATGGGTTGCCTCAAGAGGAAAGTTTACCTTATAGCATGAGTAAAAAAATGATTTTTATTGCGTCTCAAGCATATAAAAAGCAATACAATCTTAACTCAATCTCAGTAATACCTAGCAATATCTACGGTAAATTTGACAATTTTAATCTTCAATCTTCTCACGTAATTCCAGCCTTATTGAGAAAGTTTTTTGAAGCAGTAAAATATAATAAAAAAAATATCGAGATTTGGGGGGATGGTTCTGCTAAAAGAGATTTTATTTATGCAGAAGATTTCACAAATAGCTTAATTAAACTCACAAATACTTATAATTCGACAAAACCATTAAATATATGTACTGGTAAACAATATTCTATTAAATCAATTTCTAACAGTTTAAAAAAAATATCAGGTTTTAGAGGAAAAATTTTTTGGAACACAAAAATGCCTTCTGGTGCAAAATCAAGGAAATTTTCTACAATAAACTTAAAAAAATATTTAGGCAATAATTTTAGAAAGTTTAAAAATGTTGAAGTGGGATTAAAATTATCTTACCAATGGCTGAAAGAAAATTATAATAAAAATTCAACAAGATTATAAGTCGAGATTTTTGATTAATCTCTTTAAATTTTTCTTTTTATTGAAATTATCAAATCTAAATTTTATTTTTCTCATTTTTAAAAACGATGAAATTATTTTCTTCAATGTTTGTGAGTTTTTATAGTAAAAAGTAAAATCTTTGAATTCTTTCAAAGGATCTGAAAATTCTGGAACTATAAGGGGTTTATTTAAAAATATTGCATCCCCGAATGTTCCTGAAGATTTAAATTTTCCATAAACATTTTTATCTATTAAATTTGAAATTAAAAATTTACAAGTTTTACCAACTTTAAAGAATTGATGAAAAGGTACAAATTTGTTAAAAGTTTTAATATTTAGATCTTTATATTTTGATTTGTCAAAGTTCACAATTTTACCTAGGAATATTATCTCAATTTTTTTATTTTTTAGCTTTAGTAAACTATTAAATAAAACTTTATAATTCTTTCTTCTATCATCCACAGTTCCTAAAATTCCAATTTTTTTTTGTATTTTATTGCTCTTCTTGTTTTTGTAATGGTGGTTAATGTAAACATGAGTATAGAGTTTATTTTTTAATTTGTTTGATTTTATTAGTTTTTCAAATTCTCTTGAAATTGCTAATGTTTCAAATGTAAATCTTTTCAATAAAATAATATAGAAATATCTTAATTTACTAAGCAAACTGTTTTTATTTATTTCTGGAAAAAATGATTTTATATTTCTAATTTGGAGTATAATTTTATGTTTGTAAAATAAACAAAAAATTAAAAAAGTAATATAATTTATTAAAAAAGAAATTATGTTTCTAAATTTTTTAATTTTGTCTGGATACTCAGGGGGATTAGATATTACTATAAAATCATAATTCCATGAAACAAATAATAAATATATATATATAAAGTAATTACTGAAATAGTAAGTTTGTAATTTTTTTATTTTGAAAAATTTAAGATATTGATATGATTTTTTAGGAATTAATACTCTAACATCAAACTGATCATTAAGCAATTTATAAGTCTCTGCACAATTTCGATAGTGAGTAAAGTTTTCTAATATTAAAATTTTTTTTTTTCTAATTTTCATATTACACTGGTATAAATGAAAAAACTTATAGTGAAGCTTTTAAGTTTAAATTTAGATTAAATTTCTGACCATTAATTTTATGTTCAAAATCTGACCAATCTCCAATACTTTTTCCAAACTCGTCTTTAGTACTCCAAACTGAAATATTTTTAAAGCCAACTTCTTTAAGTAAATTTTCTAGTTCTATTTTATTATAAATTGATTTATGAAAATCTAGATCAGTATTCTGCCCTCCCATAATTGCATTTTTTAATAGTTTCAGATTATTAGTTGAGTTATAAGCATTCAAAATCTTATCAATATCAGGCACTGAAATTCTTAACGTACCATTACTCTTCAATTTAGATTTTAACTTTTGTAAAAAAGATTTAGAGTCTTGAAAAGAAAAATGCTCCAAAACGTGAGATAAATATATTTCACTGATCGAATTATCATTAAATTCCTTTAAATCAAAATCTTTATCAATGTTGTGGATATGCGGCATTCTCAATCCATCTATATTGATCCAACCTTGTAAATTAACATTACCAGGACCCAAATGAATTTTTAGTCCTTCACTATCTTTTTTCGTAAAAATAGGAGGTTTTTTTTCATAATTATCTTTTACAAAATTAAACCATTGTAAAAGGCTGATTAATTTTAATTTAATACCTATTAATTTTTTTTTAAACATTAATTTTGAATAACATTAAATGCATTTTTTTTTCCACTTGAAATAAATCTAATTACAAATGCCACTCTTGGTATATTATTATGTTGGTCGTCAGATTTATGTAATAATTTATTTTCAAAAAATACTGCATCACCTCTAGATAAACCAATATTGACTATTTTGAATTTTTCTTCCACGTTTATGGTTGGAATCCTTTGTCTCCAACCATTTTTTTTTATACTTTCTACAAATGGGTAGTCTTTCCTGTTACTTCCAAAAGCAAATTTCATACCTCCATCATTTTTGTTTTTTATTGACCTAAATAATGGGAACCACAAATGGAGACCCATTTCATGATCAGGATAAAATTGTGATTCTTGGTGCCATTCATACTTTAGTCTATCTAATTTTTTTTTATTAAATAACATAACCGGATTTCTTTTTTGCACCAAAGGCAATTCATCTCTAAAATAATTTTTAAGGATAAAATTTGTTTTTCGATTGTTAATTATTTTTTCAAATATCAAAGAGTTTCCAAAATCTTTTGAAATTGAGTAAAATAAATTTTTATTTTTTTTTTCGACTTTAATAAGAGATGATAATGCTAATTTTCTGAAATCATTTCCTTTTTTAGATAGTATTTTTTTGAATATTTTTGCTATCTGCTTATCTTTGTCCGCACAATATAAAGCTATAAATTTTATATAATTTCTTTCAATCATATCAATTTCTCTTTCCGATATGACTTTTTTTATTATTTTATAACCAGATTTATTAATCATTTTTTTTTAAAACTAGGAAATTTAAACCAAGTCCAGATGTTCCTTTAAATAATATTTTTTGTTTTTCAATAGTTTTTTTTAATATTTTTATATTATTTTTTTTTAATTTTATTAATTTCAATAGTTTTTTAATTTCAATAAAATATCTCTTATAATTCGAATTGTAATTATGGGTTATATGATTAGAATTACTAATCAAAAATTCAAGTTTTTTTGAAATTTTATTGTTCATATTATCTTTAATTTTTTTTTTATTATTAATTTCCTTAAATATAAAAGAAAAATTTTTTTCTAATTTGTAAAAAATTTTAGAAAAATTTTCAGCATCATCTTTTTTTTTTGATGACCAATAAAATGTGGAAAGAGAAAAGTTTCTATTTTTTAAGGTAGACATACTATCATTATAAGGTGAATCACCTCTAGGTAAATACAAATTTGGCCAAGAAGAGTACAACTTATACTTTTTAAGTATCTTAAATATTTTATTAAAATTTAAATATTTATGTTGAGGATTTATAAATTGATCATATATAACGGCCTTTTTATTTCTTAAACCATATTTTACACATCTTGCGATATGTTCTTCAAATAAATATGCAGCCAAATCATAAATTTTCTTTTCTTCATCACCATTTAGTCTTGATAAAATTTTCATAAGATTATGTTGTAAATTTGAACCATCATTTCCAAAAGACAAAATTAGATATCCGTTTTTTTTTACCAAGGAACTTAAATGTATTAATCCCTTGTAAGGGTCGTCCAAATGATGAAGTGCAGCTGTGCAAATAACAATATCCCCTTTATTTTTTACTTTAAAAAACTCACTTTTTATAAAATTGGAATTTTTGGATGTTTTTAATTTTTTTGATAGATTTTTCGCAAGTTTAATTGACTTAGGATTAAAATCATAACCATAAACATAATGTCCATGAGTAGCAAAATAACATGCAAATTCACCAGTACCACAAGCAAGATCAATAATTTTTTTTTTTTTTAAATCATTAATTGGAAGATTAAGTTTAAAATTTACTAGGTCTTCAATTACTGAAATCTTGGATTTAATACTTCTAGGCAGCGAAGGATTATGTTTTAGGTATATTTTTAAAATATCTTTATTGATTTTTGTTAACATTAATTTTCTCTAGTTTACCGTTCTCAAGTTTGTAAATTTTATTAAAATGTTCTATTTTGGTAATTCTATGATATACCATTAATATAGTTATTCCTAAGTTTGATAAATTTTTAAATAGCTTCACCTCATTTTCAATATCTAACTGATTCAATCCCTCATCTATAACAAGGAATTCCGAACCCTTATAAATAGATCTAGCCATTAAAACTCTTTGTATCTGCCCTCCACTCAGTTTGGATATATTTCTTTTATAAAATTCATTAATTTCTCCATTTACATCATAAAGTTTTTCTAAAAGACAAATATCCAATATTTTATCTAGTCTTTTTTCAATAAGTTTATTTTCTAAAATAATATTATAGAGCACTGTATCATTAAAAGCAGAACCTGTTTGAGATACTATCGAACCATTATTCTTAAAAAATTTTAAAAGTTCTAAAGATTCTAATTTATTATTATTGAGCAATATTTCACCTTTCTTTGGTTTTCTAAAACCAAGCAAAACATCTAATAAAATTGTTTTACCAATACCACTCTCTCCTACTAAACCAACAATATCTCCCTTTAGAATTTCTAAATTTAGTTTTTTTAATATTTGTTTATCATTTATTTTATATTCTAAATTATTATAGTTTAGTTTTACAAATTTTTTTTTGTTAAATTGAACGTTTTCATCCATCGATTTTAAATCATCTTTAAATCTGTGCTGTGTCATAAAATTATAAAGTATATCTATCGAGTTTATATTTGCTTGAGTTGCTATAATTTGAGCAAATAAGCCTTGTATTAAAGGTAATAATTTAAAAAATATAAAAAATAAAACTGCACTTTTTCCTAAAGTTACTTGAGTATTCTCATCAAAATTTAAAATAGGTATTATTATTAATATAAATATAAATATAATTATCTCTAAAAAATATCTAGGCGAAGATGAAAAGAATGAATTAAAAAATCTAATTTTGTTTAAGTTTACAGCATCTATATAAAATTTTTTAACAAATATATTCTCTAGGTTAAAAATTTTGAGTTCTCTAAATCCATTGAAGAGTTGATAAATTATGTTAATTGTATTTTCATTAATTTTGGACAACTTATTTGCGTTATCAGTTATTTTTTTTCGAATAATTTTAAATATAATAAAATAAAATAATGATAGAAAAAAAAGAATTAATAATACTTTTGGAAAAAAAATTATTAAATAAATGATAAGAAAAAAGATTAAAATAATTCTTGATGCAATATCTGCATAGGAGTTAATTAGAATTGCAAATCGTTGTGTCTCAAGTGTATACATTGAAATTGTTTTCTCTTTTTCAAATTTTATTAAATTTTAAAAACTTAAATTGATTAAATTTTTCGATATTTTAAGTTTTATTTCTCTTTCCAAAAAATATGCTAATTTTGATGTAAAATAAATAACCAAAATAAAAACAACATTAGAAAATATAATTATTATTACAGTTAGTGTTAATAATGATAAAAATATTGATGCACCAGTTAAAGAACTGATATAGTTCGATACAACATTAAAGTATTCATTTTCAATCTTATATTTGTTATCAAAAAAACTGGCAACAGTTGGTAGAAGTGAATTTATTCCTACTATTTGTAGAAAAGATGCAAAAAATAATAAAAAAATAAATATAAATATATAAATTTTATATTTATTTTCTATTAAAAATAATAATTTTTTTACTTTTGATTCATATTTCATTTCTTGAAGATTAATTTATAAAATATTAAAAGATATAAACAAATTCATACAATTTTGTAATGTCAAAAACAAAACATAAAAAATTTCACAAACCACGTATAATAGCAAAAATTGAGGTTAAGGGTAAAAATTGTGTCAAACCAATCCAATTTGAAGGATTAAGAAAAGTTGGAGATCCAGTAATTTTAGCAAAAAAATATGAATTGCAAGGTGCAGATGAAATAATAATGATAGATATAGTGGCAAGCTTATACCAGAGAGAGATAGATTACGATTTAATTTATGAGCTTGGGAAAAATATTAGTATTCCTTTAACTTATGGTGGTGGCGTGAAAAGTTTAAATCAATTTGAAAATTGCTTGCAAAAAGGTGCGGATAAAATCAGTCTAAATTCAGGAATTATTAATAATTTAAATTTATTAAAAAAAATTATAAACACATTTGGGTCACAGGCTGTAGTTATTAATATAGAAGCACAAAAAATTAATGATAATTGGTATTGTTTAACTGATGGTGGTAGAATTAATTCTGGAAAAAAGATTTTAAGTTGGATTAATATTTTAAAAGAGTTTGGTGTCGGAGAACTTTTAATTCAATCAATAAGAAAAGATGGATCTTTAGATGGACCCGATTATGAATTAATTCGAAAAGTACAAAAATTAAATATACCTAAAATATATTGTGGTGGAATATGTAAATATAACCAAATAAATAAAATTCATAATTATTTTAAATTTGATGCTGTTGCTCTGTCATCTGTACTTCACTACAAAAAAATTGAATTAAAAAGAATATAATTAAATGAAAAAAGCTATTGGTATATTAGATCTCGGTATTTCAAATATTGGAAGTATATTTAATTCAATTGAAAGATTAAACCAAAGACCTAGAATTATCAAATTAAGGGATAGTTTTAAAAGTTTTGATAAAATTATTATTCCTGGAGTAGGATCTTTTCCTAAAGCTATGAAGGTTTTTTCTAATAAATTACTAATTGATAAGATAAATAAATATTTAATACATAATCAAATATTAGGTATATGCCTTGGAATGCAGGTTTTTTGTACAAAATCAACTGAAATAAAAACAACAAAAGGGTTAAATTTAATTTCAGAAGAAATAGTGAGATTAAATTTTTTAAAACAATTGCCTAACATTGGATATTGTAAGGTGAAAATTTTAAATAAAGGAAATAAACTTTTTAAAGATATTAAAGATAACTCCTACTTTTATTTTATGCATTCTTATGGGATACATAATAGTGTAAACATCAATAACAGTAGCGTAGTTTTTTATGATAAAAATTTTTTTGTATCTTCTTTAAAATATAACAATTTCTATGGAGTCCAATTTCATCCAGAAAAAAGTGGTAAAAATGGATTACTATTATTACAGAACTTTATAAATGAATAAAAATAAATTTGGAAAATATAATCTTCCCACTTTTATTCAATACTGTAAAAATTGTACCAGAAGCAACCAAAGACCACATAACATGGGTGAATTTAATCAAAAAATTGATGAAAAAAAAAATTATGTTGGTATTAATAAAAAAGGATTATGTGGTGCTTGTGAGTATTATTTAGAAAAAGATAAAATTGATTGGAAAAAAAGGGAAAATGAACTTCAAAAATTGTGCAACAAGCATAGAAAAAAAGATGGAAATTTTGATGTAATTGTTCCTGGTAGCGGAGGAAAGGACTCTGTGTTTGTCGCTCATCAACTTCGTAATAAATACAAAATGAACCCACTTCTAGTGTCCTGGAAGCCAGCAATTTACACCGAAATAGGTAAAAAAAACTATCTTTCTTGGCTGAAATTAGCAAAATCTAATTATTCTTATTCACAAAATAAAAAAGTCCACAGACTTTTAACCAAATTAGCTTTTGAGAAACTCTGTCATCCATTTCAACCATTTATCTTAGGTCAAAAAAATTTTGCACCAAAAGTTGCAATTAAATTTAATATAAATTTAATTATGTATGGAGAAAGTTATGTTGAGTTTGGGATGAGCAAGAAAACAAAAAATCAACCAAAAATGGATGAAAAATATTACAGCTCTGATGAAAACTTAAATAATCTGTTTATCTCCGGTATCAAAGTAAAAGACCTAATAAAAAAATTTAAACTTTCATATAATGATTTAAAAGATTATTTACCTTTAAATCGAAAAACTATAAATGACCATAATATAAAGTTTTATAATTATAGTTATTTTAAAAGGTGGAATTTCCACGATAATTATTATTATGCTTTAAAAAATTCAGGATTTAAACCGAATAATGTTCGGCTCGAAGGTAGTTATGATAAATATGCATCCATGGATGATAAAATGGATTGGTTACATTTTTATACTTTTTATATAAAATTTGGAATGGGTAGGACTACAGCAGCGACTGACCAAGAAATACGATCAGGAGTAATAACTCGCGACGAGGGAATAAGTTTAGTTAAAAGGTTTGATGGTGAATATCCAAAAATGTATATCAAAGATATTCTAAAATATATGAATATGTCTAAAAGTAGGTTTGAAAAAATTATAAATAAAGCTAGACCTCGTCATTTGTGGCAGAAAAAAAATAATAAATGGTTTTTAAAAAAACCAATTTGGAAAGTAAAATGAAAAGCCAAGACTATATATATCTTAAAGAAAATTATTATAAAAAACCGAAACAACAATTTTTTTTCATTAAAAATCATATTTTAAAGATTAAAAAAAAAGGAAAGTTACTAGACTTAGGTTGTGCTAAAGGGGAATTTATTTTTTTTTCAGAAAAATATTTAAAGAATTTTGATTACTTTACAGGAGTTGACTATAGCAAAAATTTGATTTCAGAGGCGAAAAGAAAAAATAAGAGTAAAAATATTAATTTTTTAGTAAAAAACGCTGAAAATTTTAAATTAAATCAAAAATATGATATTATAATTATTGCAGGTTTAATTTCATATTTTGACAATCCACTTAAACTAATTAATTGCAGCATAAAACATCTCAATAAAAACGGTTGTATTTTTATTATGGATAAATTTAACGAAAATAATGTTGATTTAATTGTAAAATATAGAAACAACAAGATTTCAAAAAAATTTGAAAAAGGATGGAATTTTCACTCTATTCAAACAATAGACAAAATTTTTTTAAAAAAGAGATTAAATAAAAAATTTTCTAAAATATTTGAATTGGATATTCCTTTAAAACCTAAAAATGACCCAGGCAGGGCATATAAAATAGAAACTGATTATGGTAGCTATTTTGCAAATGGATTTAATCAGTACTATAATTTGACTTTATTAGTTTATGAAAAATAATTATTTTATTTTTTAAATACTTTTCTTCCATTTTTATGCATCCAGTTGGGATATAAAGTTATTTGCAACATATCCCTTTGAGTTTCTGGAATACCAGCTCTATGCATACAATTTGATGTATCTACAATCAAATAATCTCCACTTTTACCAATAAATTTAATTTGATTTTTAAAATCTCTTCTAGAATTTTTATTATGCACAGTGTACCGATCTTTTATAAAAGTCCAATTTCTTTTTGTTTCCTCTCTATTTAGAACCACTAAGGGTCCATTATTTTCATTAACATCGTTTATTAGGAGAAAAATTCTTAATAATCTATTTCCATCATGTGTATCTTGATGCCAAATATTTGAGTAAATATCATAATCATAGAACTCTTTTGAAAAAGTATAGTTTCTGTAAATTATAGCGTTATCATAAAGAAAATTTTTGCCTAGGTAGGACTGTATATCATCATAATTATCTAATATTATTTTTTTTAAATTTAAATCTAATTGTTCTAATTTTACATAATCAGAAAATAAAGTTCTATTTGTAAAATTTTTTTCATAGTTATAATCTAAATTAAATTTTGTATGTCCTCTTTTAATTGGAAATTGTCTTTTGAATTTATTTGAACTAAAAATGGTCCTAAAGAGGTCTTTTATCAAAAATCTAAAACTACACTGATAATAAAAGAAAGACCTTGATATCGCATAATCTATATCATTTAAAAAAGATTTTAGATTCTTGAGCAAATACATCTTTAGAAACCATCAGTATTATCTAAACAAATTTTACATCCTTTGCATGGTTCATTAGAATCAAAATTTTCTCTTATCTGTTTCATTTTAGATGATTTCCAAATATTAGAAATTGAGTCTATCTTTATGTTTCCGACTGGCATAGTTCTACCAAATGTATTGCAACAAGGTGTGGCTGATCCATCAGAGTATATACCAAATGAGCCCCAAGGTTGTCTGCAGTTATATTTTTTTGAATTTGATTTATCTTTTAAAAACATTTCTTCAGGGGTTAATTTTTTTGCTTGATCATAAGCATTTATAGATACTTCGTTTTGAACTTCTACGGAGTCTACAATATTTTCCCATTTCTTTATAAATTCTTCTACTTCATGCTCATTATATTTTTGCTTAACGTATGAAACTCTAACAAGTGGTAGTTTTTTATTCAAAGAATTTCTCAAAGAAACAAAATTTTTAATATTTTCTTCAACTCTTTTAAGTCTTCCATCATCAACTTTCTTTGAAACCGGAATTCTTACTTTGTCGTAAGTATTTTTGGTTAAAGCATCTAAGGAAACAAAGAGTCTAGTAACACTACTTTCTAAAATCATTTTAGCATTTTTCTCATGAAGCAAAGTGCCATTGGTAAATAAAAACAAATCCATTATTCCAGCATCCTCTGACATTTTCAATACTCTATCGATTTTTTTGTATAAGAGCGGTTCAGATATACTTAACATCAAAGAATTAAGATTATTTTTCTCAAAATCTTTAAAAATTTTATTTAGAGTGTCTTCATCGAGCGTATGTTTTTGAGAATCATTTCTCCAGCCCTGATAGCACATTACACATTCTAAATTACACCTGTTTACAAGTTCTAATATGATTGTATTTGGATATTGACCTTCATGACTTTTTGTCTCTAAATTAATACTGTCATAATATCTTTTTCTGTAGTCTAAAAATCTTTGACCAAATTTTTTATATAAATGGTCAAATAAAACTTGCTCTGGATCAATATTGCTATACTTTTTTATATAGTCGGGATCTTGTGTTTTGTAACTTTCAATATCTTTCATAGCTTAATAACAAAGTTTCTAAGTCAAAATATACATTTTTCAATGTTTTTTTTATATAATTTTAATCTAATTGTTTAACTATTTTAATCAATTTAGTTATAGAAAAATTAAATTCCCCGTATAGATTAAACACTTTTTTTACAAAATTTAAGTCTTTTCTATAATCCACTGATAAATTATAATTTGAATAATCATTTGTGAGTTGGAAGTTATGTTTTTTATATTTTTTTGACTTTATGATATTTGGTGTCACATGTTCTTTAGTTTCTTTTGATTTATCAGTTACGTAAATCTCCTTCAAAATTGAATATTTAAAAATCTCTAAATCTAAACCTTTTGGATATGATCTATTGATTACATTTGAAACATAATCATAGTTATTTTTTTTAGCAAAGGACACGTATTTATCGATTAACTTTGAATTTACTAAAGGGCAATCTCCTGTAATCCTAACAAAATATTTTGGATTATATATTCTGCCAATATCTATAAATCTTTTTATTACATTATTTTCAGATCCCCTAAAAAACTTAAAATTATTTTTCTTTACAACCTTATATAATTTGTCGCTGGTCTTATGATTGCTAGTTGCAACTATAACATGATTTATTTTTTTACAATATTTAAGTCTTTTTAATAATAAAATTATCATTGGATAATTTTTTATTTTTTTTAAGACTTTATTTGGAAATCTTGAAGATCCTCCTCTGGCTTGTACTACTAAAATAACACTCATTAGATTTTATTTAGATAATTGATAATTTTATTTATTGATTCTACTCTATTTTTGGTATTCTCTTTAAAATTACTTTTAACTGCTCCAAGGTTAAAATCATTATTAAAACACTTATTATTCAATTTATTAATTAAAAATAAACGGCTTTTTTTTGCTATTTTTTTGTCTTTCTTAAATAAATTTCTTTTGTTTATTGATTTTAAAAATTCACCCATTGTTAATACCCCTGGCATTCCTTTATACCATGGTGACCCCATTGAGACTGACTTGTATCCAAGCAGACTCCTTTCGATAGATATTGAACCTCCAATTGTTACTGGTATCGTATTATTCAAAAACCATTTGTTATTTATATTTGTTTCTTCACCAATAATTTTACAACCTAATTTTTTTATTTGTTTATAATAATCCTCTGATCTAAAAACTCCAACTTTAGTATTCCTAATTAAATCTAGATAATAATAAAAGCTGTCATAGTGCTCTTTATATAAAATAGAATGTTTTTTTAATCTTAAAGACAGCTCTGTGATAAAATCTATATGATTATAGTCATCATCTGCCATTGGATATGAGGATGCCTCAGGTTGGTAATTTGCGGCTATTAGTATATATTTTTTTTTTCTAATTTCAGAAAATTTAATTTTATTTTTATTATAAAAATTTATTGCTTTTCTTTGTTCGTTTAGCATGTGGATATGTGAAAATATTTTATAATTATTATTTGTTATAAAAGTGTCTACTTTTCTAAAAGAATGATTTTTGATATAATCATACAAATAATAAAAAATACTCATAAGACATGATAAAAAAAAATTTTTGGAATAAAATTTTTCAAATTTATGCGGATACTTAAAAAAAATTGAACTCTCTTTATTATATTTTTTTTTAATAATCTCAATATATGTATCAATCGAATTATTAAATTTGAAATCTGAAATTTTAAGATTTAGAATATCTCGTTGCATAAATTTTGCTGATGACAAAAAAGGGACGGCCTGATCATCATCATTATAAATTAATCCATTAGAATTTTGAAGATAAACTGTTTTGATATTGAGTTCTCTTAAGGCTAAATCGAATATTAGACTTTTTATATGATGCGGCAATGCTGTAAACATTATACAACTTTTTACCTGGAATTTTTCTAACATATATATAATAAATAAAAGTCTTCCAAGAAGCAGTCTTAAATTAAGTTCGTGATATTGCAATTTATCAAAGTCTCTTGAAAATATTGGGCCCCAATTTCTAATTGATCTTATAAAATATTTAATTTTTTTTTTTTTTAGTAAGCTGATTTTTTTTAATAAAGAAAAACCATCTTGATCTTTAATTCTTAATTTTTTTTTGTTTTTATAAAAATAAAACCCGAAATTATCAAAAAAAATTATATTTTTGGCGTTTTTAAAATTGTTCTTAATTTTTTCCTGGGGGTAAAAAAGTAATGTATTCATGATATTATTTTAAAATTATTTTGCTTGAATTGTTTGAGAAATTAAAAGGTAGAATTGATTTTTTGTCAAAATTATTAACAAAATTTTCATGTTTTTTTTGAGGGACATAAAAAAGAATAAATCCTCTCCCACCCGCACCTAATAATTTGCCACCAATTGCACCATTTTTTTTTCCAAGGTTGTATTTATTATCAATTATAGAATTTGAAATACTTTTATAAATTTTTTTTTTTGTTCCCAAGTTTCGTCCAATAGGTATCCAAAACTGTCCAGCTCATTATTAGTAATTATTTTTTTTGCCTGGTTAACGTGTTCTAAAATTTTAGATATTACCATTTTTCTCTTTGAATTTAAAAGTGGAGTATATTTAGTAACTATCTTTCTTGATAAATTTGTTTGTCCAGTGAATACCAAAAAAAGATTATTATTTAATTTTTTAAAATAATTATCATTTATGTCATAATTTTTTATTTGAACTTTATTCTTAAAGAATTTAAAATTATTGAAGCCTCCATAACTAGCGGCATATTGATCTTGTGCACCGACTGCTTCTTTAAGTAAATTGTGCTCAAAAAAAGTACTAAGCTTTGCGATTTCCTTAGACGATATTTTTTTATTTTTATAAGCGTAAATAGCTTTGATCAAACCCACGGTAAACGCTGAGCTGGTTCCCATTCCAGCTTTGGCTGGTATATCTGAGTTCGAATGTATTTCTAAATTCTTTCTTAAATCAAAGTGCTTTATAGCTTTTTTTATAACCTTATGTTTTATATCTTTTAAATTATTAACCTTTTCTGTCTTAGAATATTTTAATAAGTACTTATAATCTGAAAAATGTTCAGTTTCTTTTAAAGAAATGTAAATATATTTATCTATTGTGCATGATATTACTTCACCATAATTTTTTTGATTTTTATACCAAGTAGGATAATCACTACCCCCTCCAAAGAATGAAATTCTCAAGGGTGTTTGTGAAATAATCATTTTTTATAATTTGCTCTTTTTTCTATATCTCTAAAAGTATAGTTAAGGCCTGTTATTAATGCTGTATCACAATTCCATCCTAATTCTTTTACTGCTTTGTCATTAGAACAAAATTGATAATCAACATTAGCTTTTTTTTTTGATAGAGTTAATTTTTTTTTTGAATTTGAAACTTTAATGACCTTTTTTGCAATAGATTTTATTGTTTCAATATGACTGCTACAAACATTGTAAATGTTATAATTCAACTCATTTTTTTCACACATTAACATTGTACAATTTATAGCATCATCGATATAACAATATGATCTCATTTCATTGCCATTGGTTAATAAATTAATATTTTTTTTTTTACCAATAGCTTTAAAACAAATAGCGGGGATTAATGATGCTTTTTTTATATCATAATCCTGTAGGGGACCATAAATCCCTGTATATCGAGCAACTAATATTTTCATGAAATTAAATTTTTTAGCCGCAAAAAATAATTTATTTTCAGTCAACATTTTAGCTAATCCATACGAAATCTTTGGACGGTATGTAGAATTATCGTTTTCATAAAATTTTTTTTTTAATAATTTATTTTCAGATGGATAAACATGGGCACTACTAGCATAAAAAAAAGTTCTAACTTTTGAATTGATTGCTTGGTCTATGACGATATTATCAATAATTAAATTTTCATTCAACACATCATAGCTGTTATTCAAATAGTAATCCATGCTTCCAACTTTTGAAGCTAGATGAAATATTATATCGATATTTTTAAATATTTTTTTTAAATTTTCATTAAATTTTCTTAAGTCATATTCATGAAATTCAACTTTTTTGTCTAAAAAATTTTTTTTTCCTCTTTCGAGGTTATCAATAACCTTTACTTTTGAACCTTTTGCAATAAGTCTATTGGCTAAATTAGTGCCTATAAAACCTGCTCCACCAGTTATTAATATTCTTTTGTTTAACCAAAAATTATGCATTTTAAGATCTATTTTTTTATTTTTTCATAGTTATGCAAACATTATAAGCTTTATTAAGATTTGCAGTGCCTAATAATAATTTCATTGAAATTAGGTATTAAAAACAATTTTTCTAAGATCATTTATGTTTAGAAACTGTTTATTATTAAAACTATTGTAAGTAAATTGTTTATTAGATTTTATTCTAATTTTATTGAATTTTTGCTTGTGTCTTCCATATTCTTCTGGATTAGGAAATAATATATATAAATCTTTTGTTTCAATACAATATCTACTCTCTTCATAATTTATTAATTCTTCATGTAATTTTTCTCCTTTTCTAATTCCTATTATTTTAATTTTTTTTTTTTGGATCTATAGCCTTTGCAAGATTTCTGATATAAAAACTTTTTAGTTTTGGTATATATATTTCACCTCCTTTGTTCTTGTTCATTACATAATCTACTAATTTAACTCCTTCTTTTAGTGTTATATTGAATCTTGTCATATCTATGTGAGTTAAGGGAAAATAATTAAGTTTATTTTTTAAAAAAATAGGAAGCACACTACCTCTGCTTCCCATTACATTTCCATATCTAACTATCGAAAATTTTATTCGATTTTTTCCTCTAATATTATTCGCTGCTAAAAACAATTTTTCTGCACATAACTTTGTAGCCCCATACAAATTAAGAGGAGAAACTGCTTTATCAGTTGACAAAGCAATTACATTTTTTACTTTGGAGTCTAAAGCTACTTCTACTATATTCTGTGATCCTAAAATGTTTGTTTTTATTGTCTCGATAGGGTTGTATTCTGCAGTATCTATTTGTTTTAAAGCTGCAGAGTGAATGATTGTGTCTATATCTCTAAGTGCCATTACTAATCTTGATTTATCTCTAATGTCTCCAATAAAAAATCTTATATATGGATACTTTGAAATTGGATAAATTTTTTTTAGTTCCGATTGTTTTAATTCATCACGACTAAAAACAACCAATTTTTTAATTCTTTTATATCTTGTTACAGCGTGTTCTATAAACGCTTTTCCAAAAGATCCCGTTCCACCAGTAATTAAAATTGATTTGTTATTCATATTTATAATTAAATGTATTTTACTTTTTGAAAATATTTCAAATAATATTTTTTGCAACTTTTATAATGTGCAGGTCCATGGTTGAGGTTTGGATAATTTAAAGAATAGTCCAAAAAGACATAATTTTTTATTTTATTATCCAAAATTGATAAATTTAACGGTATCGAGGATAGGTTTGAAATTATTTTATTTGTTTTCATTAAATAAATAATTAATTCTGCAGGTAGAAAATTAAAACTTTTATAATTTATAAATTTTAGATTTATTTTATACACACGAAGTTTTTTTTTAACATATGATATAGTTTTTTTTTGATCTTTGTTTCTGGGATGTGAAGTGTAGTAACAATAATCTCTGTTGTTAATTAAATTTATGGTAGTATTGATTAAGTTATCTAAATCATAAATTTTTTCTTTAGGATATTCCAGAGTAGAAAAATTTATCATTACACTTTTTTTTATATTAGATCTAAAATTAATTTTTTTATTTAATTGCTTAATTTCGTGAATAACATTTTTGATGTAGATATATTTGACTTTACGATTATTAATATAAAGATCTACATTTTTTTCAAAATTTTTTCCCAATATTCCAAAGAAAAATTTGTATTTCAATGGATAAAGTTTTAAAAAATTAAAAAAATAAAAAAATTTGTAAAGCGTATACATAATGGTGTTTTTTATATTTGGTTTAAATATTATAGTATTAATTAGGTTACCGTAACCATGTTCCATAAAACAGAAATTAACTTTTTTATTTTTTTTGTATGAATTGAAAAAAGCATTATCAAACTCATCACCGCATCCAAAATAACTCTCAATATTTAAATTATTTAATTTTTCAAATATTGTTAATTTTTCTATATTTACAACATTTTTATTTCTTAATAATATTTTTTTAATCAAGTTTCCTTTAATATGATCATTATTAAAATTTACAAAATAAATTTTATCAAAGACGGGCTTAATAACTTTAATAATGACTTTTATAAATTTTGGATGAATACACGCTTTGTTTTTATTTAAAATTAAAATTTTTTTTTTTTTGTTATTTAGAATTTTTAAAATAGCTAATGTATAAATTATGTTGATAGATGTTCTACAATAAAATATAATAAATTTGTTATTTATCATGAACAATTTTTTTAATGAATATGATCAGTCTTAATGATAGATACTGCGTATGTCAAAAAAAAAATATCAATATATTCTTGGCATACAAAGTTATGCTTCACATGATTCTGGTGCATGTATAATAAAATTTGATAAAAAAAATAAATTCATAGATTTTGTTGCAATATCTGAGGATAGGCTTGTTAGAAAAAAACATACTTACGCTTTTCCCGTTCATTCTATTTACTTTTGTATGAAACATTTCAATATCAAAAAGTTATCAGATATTTCTTATTTATATTCTGATTGGATAAAGGAAAAAAAATGGATTAGATCCGGCTCTGGTTACAATTACCAAATGTATGATTATTTAAAAGAAAAGTTTCTATTTAATAAAAAAAAAATATTTCAAATTAATCATCATTTATGCCATGCTGCATCTGTATATTATACATCAGGTTTTAATAAATCTGCCATATTGGTGATAGATGGTTTGGGATCCGATAACGAAACACATTCTATATTTCAAGCTAATAAAAATAAGATTCAAATGTTAGAACAGTTTAAACACCGCGGAATTGGTTCATTATATGCAGCCGTAACAGAAAAGCTTGGATTAGGTTTCGGAGGTGAAGGTAAAACTATGGGTCTTGCACCATATGGTAATAAAAAAAAATATTTTAAAAATATAAAATTTAAAAATATAGATACAAATTTTTCTAAATATATGTTTAGGCATCCACTAAGTGATGTCTTAAACCATACAAATTCCAACTTTAAAAGACCTAAACTTAAATTAAAAATCAAACAGAATAAAAGTAAGAAAATGTCGCCTTATTTTAAAAACTTGGCATTTTCTATTCAAGATTTAGCTGAAAAAACTATGGCTCACCTAGGGAAATATACTCACAAATTAACAAAAGAATCTAATTTGTGTTTGTCTGGTGGAGTTGCATTAAATTCTGTAGGTAATAATAAAATTTTAAAAAGTTCAAAATTTAGTGAGGTCTATGTTTTTCCAGCGTGCTCAGATGCTGGAATTCCATTTGGCGCTGCGGTGTGGGGATACTTTAATCATCTAAAGAAAAAAAAAGAGATTAATTTTATAAATGCATGTACAGGTACTTATTATGACATTGATATTATAAAGAAAATACTTCTTAGATATAATATTAAGTTTACAGATTACAATAGAAATTTAGTAGCTAGTGAAATAAGTAAGGGCAAAATAATTGGCAGATGTGTTGGAAAAAGTGAGTATGGGCCTAGAGCTCTTGGAAATAGGAGTATACTTGCAGATCCTAGATCTTACAAAATGAGGAACTATTTAAATAAGCATGTTAAACACAGGGAGACATTTAGACCTTTTGCACCAGCAATACTCGAGGAAAGCTCAAAAAAATATTTTGATATTAAAAAATCACCCTATATGTTACAAGTTGCTAAAGTTAAGAAATTTAAAGAGATACCATCCGCTTCTCATATAGACGGTACAGCAAGAGTTCAAACTGTAAATAAGAGACAAAATGAAGAATTTTATAATTTAATAAAGCAATTTGGTAAAATTACAAAAATTCCATGTTTGTTAAATACTTCTTTCAATGATGCGGGCGAACCAATTGTTGAGTCTCATTTAGATGCATTAATTTGTTTTTTGTCGACAAAAATCGATATTCTTATTTTAGACAAAATAGTTTTAAGAAAAAGTTTTATTAAAAATAGCAAAAATTTAATCAAAAAATTAAGAAAATTAAGAGATAGTGAAATAAAGAAAAATGAAAAAATTGCAAAAAAAATATTATTTAAAAAATTAAATAAATCAGAATTTATAAAAAAAAAATCCTATAATACTAAATTGGCAGTAGATGAGATTTTAAACAAACCTTACAAGTTATTTAAAAAAATGATTAAAAATATTAATGAGGGAAATTTAAAAAATGTTATAATTATTGGAACAAATGATCATACCAATATTTTACTAAAACTTTTCAAAATTAAATCATTGTCTAAAATTGATTTTATAGAGATAAAAGAGAATGATATTTACAAAACTAAGAAGTTAATAAAAAATTTTAATAATGTGAATAAAATGAGTAAAAATTATGACTTAATAATAGTTTCTTCATATGAATATCAATTTGATATAGAAAATAAATTTAATTTGATAAAAAGTAGTAATTATACTCCAATATACAATAATAGAAATAGAAGTATCATTGATTATGCTTTTATTAAAAAATATGGATCAAAATATCCTATTTACTCAAGAGATTTATTTTAATTTTTGAAAAATTTAAAAAATAAATTTACAACTTTATCTAATTCTTTTTTTTTTAACATAACATGATTTGGAATGCTCAATGACCTTCGATAATAATATTCACATCAAGGATAATTTTTTATAAGATAAGAGTTTATAAACTTGAACCTATATATCGGAATATAGTGATATTGAACAAAAATATTATTACTTGAAAAAAATTTAATCAATTTATTTTTAGTCTTATAATTATTTAATTGTACAATTAATAGGTGATTTGAATTTTGTGATAATTTACTATTTTCAATTATCTTTACTTTTGGTTTAAGTGGAAATAATTTTTTTTTATAATAATTTCTAATTTTAGATCTCTTGTAAAGGAATTTTTTAATTTTACTAAGTTGACTGATTCCTAATGCACAATTAATATCGCTGAGTCTGTAGTTAAATCCCAACCTATCAATATTATAGTTCTGAAAATTTATTTTTTTTATATTATGGCTCCTGAATTTAATTGATCTTTGGTAAAATTTTTTGTTGTTTGTGGTTATTGCTCCTCCCTCACCGGTAGTTATTGTTTTAATCGGATGAAATGAAAAACAAGCAATATCAGAATGTTTACAAGATCCTACCATATATTTTTTATTTTTAACTTTATAAGTGGATCCAAATGCGTGACATGCATCTTCGATCAAAAAACATTTATATTTTTTTTTTAAATGAAAAAATTCTTCAGGGTGTTCTATTATTCCACCCAAATGCATTGTCAAAATACATTTAATTGTTCTTAGTTTATTTTTTTTTATACAATCCAGTATTGTCTCTGGAGTTACTAAACCTGTATATGGATTTACATCACATAAGTATATTTTTGCGCTATATAATTTTGCCATATTGTAAGAAGATATAAAATTTACAGCTGGCATGATTATTACATCATTTTTTTTTAAATTAATTGCATCAAATGCTAAATGAATTGCAGATGTACCGCTATTACATACTACGGAATTTTTTACTTTAAGATAATTGGATATTCTGTTTTCAAATTTTGAAACCAATGATCCAGACGTAATAAAATTATTTTTTAAAGCTTTAGATACAAAATTTATATCTTTTTGATCTATTTGCTGTCGTCCATAATAAATTTTTTGCATTAAAAAATACTATTTTTTTATAATTAAATTTTCCACACTTTCTAAAATAAAATGCCCGAGGAAAATATGTGACTCTTGTATCCTAGCAACAATATCACTTTTGACTACAACGCTAATATTGCAAAGTTTTTTTGCTAATCCGCCTTTTGAACCTAATAAACCAATAGATAGAATATTTTTTTTTTTTGCTATTTTAAGAACTTCTAAAATATTTTTTGAATTGCCAGATGTTGATATTACAAAAAGTATATCATTTCTATTTGCTAGAGCTTGAAAAGGTCTAGAAAAAATTTTGTTAAAATCATAATCATTTCCACACGCAGTCAATGTAGATGTATCCATGGCAAGACATATTGCAGGAATTGGATTTCTGTTCACTTTTGGCCTTAGTCGTATAATTAATTCAGCTGTTAAATGTTGCGCATCAGCAGCTGAACCACCATTTCCACAAAATAAAATTTTTCCTTTATTTGAAATGCATTTGAAAATTGCTTTTATTGACTTTTCTATGTCTTTTTCTAAATATATTAAAGTTTTTTTAGTTTCAATTGTATCAACAAGTGCTTTATGTAAACTTTTTTTTATTATCAATTAATCAACCTAGTTTTTATGTGTGCTCTTAATTTTTTTGCAATTTCAATTTCATCAGGAATTATATGACCTAATTTTTCTGTACCATAAGCTAATAACATTTTTTCAATTGAGTTTGTTAAATCTTTCATACCTTTTAGCTCTAAAGAAGCGGCTTGATCACTTCCATACATTGTCCTATCGAGTGTTATATGACGCTCAAGTGAAGAAATATTCAAACTAAATGCTGCCAAAGAAACTGCGACTCCATTTTCATGACCACTATAACCTACATTACAATTATATTTTTTTTTTAGGGAATTTATAGTTAATAAATTAGCATCCTCTACTCTCATAGGATATGTTGAAATGCAGTGCATTAATTCAAAACTACATTTTTCTTTAATAAATATATTCACAGCTTTATCTATATCATTTTCAGTCGACATGCCTGTTGATATAAATGTATGTTTATGTCTCTTAGCAACTTCGTACAAAAATGTTTCATCTACTATCATTGCAGATGCTATTTTGTTAAATTTACAATTAAATTCATCTAAAAAAATTAAACTATTTAAATCCCAAGCGGATGCAAACCAATCAATTCTTTTTGACGAGCAGTAATTATTTATCTCACTATATTCCTTATTACCGAATTCCAATCCATTTTTTTGATCTCTCTGTGTATTTCCCCATGGGCTCTCTCTATAAGAGTCAAGCATTTCTTTATTATAAACTAAATTAATATCCCTTTTTTGGAACTTAACAGCATCAAACTTTGCTTCTACAGCAGCATCAATAAGTTTTTTTGCAATTTTAATATCTCCATTATGATTTATTCCAATTTCGGCAATTAAATATGGTTTATTTATCATAAAGCTATAGTTATCTTAATTAATAAAAAATAAAAAGAAAAATTTTAATGAGAAAAAAAGTTCATGCAATTATTCTTGCAAGGGGTGGATCGAAGGGTATTAAAAATAAAAATATAATTTTAATAAATAAAAAACCTCTCATTTATTGGTCAATAAAAAACTGTTTAAATAGCAAAAAAATTTCATCTACTTGGGTTAGCTCCGATAATAAAAGAATCTTAAACTTGGCAAAAAAATTTGGAGCAAAAATAATTAATAGACCCAAAAAATTAGCGTCCGATAATGCAACATCTGATAGTGCATGGGAACATGCTATAAAATACATAGAAAAAAAAAAATAGAATAGATATTGTAGTTGGAGTTCAACCAACCTCTCCAATAAGATTAAGTTCAGACTTTAATAAAGCAATAGATAAATTTAAAAAAGGCAATTATGACTCAATGTTTTCAGCAAGTAATTTTGAAACATTTTTTAATTGGAAATTAAAAGATAACACAGTGGTTGCAAATTACAATCTAGATAAAAGACCTAGGAGACAAGAAATTAAAAATTCTATTTTAGAAAATGGATCATTTTATATCTTCGATAAAAATAAATTTACAAAGCGTAAGAATAGGTTATTTGGTAAAATAGGATACTATTTAATGGAAAAATATAAAGGATTTCAATTAGATACTTTAGAGGATGTAAAAATTATAAATGCAATTTTTAAAAATTATATTAAATAATTGTTCTACCTCCATCAATCACAATATTTTGTCCAGTTATATATGAGGAGTCATCATTAGAAAGAAGTAAAAGCAATCCATATAAATCCTTATAATTTCCAAGTCTATTCATAGGAATTATATTATTCAGTTCGTTTAAAAGATCTTTATTTTGATTATTTTTTATTGGGCCTGGCGAAATCATATTAACTCTAACATTATCTTTTCCATAAAGAGAGGCAAAATATTTTGTTAATCCTAACATTCCATGTTTAATAACAGAATATGTAACTGGTTTAATGTAATTTTTGTATGATCTTTTATATATCTTTTGATTAGGCGCTACAACGGATAAATCAGATCCTATGTTAATGATTGAACCCTTTTTCCTTTTAATCATTTCTTCACCAAAATATTTAATCATTAAAAATGAGCCTTTTAAACTCACATTCATTTCTTTATCCCACATTTCACTTGATGGAAACTTTTCAAACATACCTTTTTTTTTAAAAGGAACAGCATCTATAGCTGCATTGTTGATTAATACATTTACAAAATATGATTTATTAATTTTTTTAAATAATTTTTCAACATTGCTATTTTTCGTTATATCACATTCAAAAGTATGCACATTTTGTAACTTAAGAGATTGAATTTTTTTTAGTTTTTGCTCATTATTGTCAATACACAAAATTTTAAAATTTTTTTTTGAAAAGAATTCACAATATTTTCGACCTAGAAAACCTCCTCCACCTGTAATTAAGTATGCCTTTTGTTTCACAGACTTTCACCTCCATCTATTGTAAACTTTGAGCCAGTTATATTATCTCCAGCTTTACTAAACAAATAATCACAAAATAAAGATATCTGACTAGGATCACAAAATTTATTTAAAGGCACATTATCTTTAATATATTTTTTTACTTTTCTTCTATTTCTTTGAATTTTCTTGCTCCAATTGTTGCCTTTCATCAAAATATTTCCAGGTAACAATGTATTTATCTTAATATTATACTTTGCTAACTCTTTTGCTTTTATACTTGCATAAAAATTTAATGCAGATTTTGATACTGAGTAAGTTATCGGGGCTTTGGTTATTTTTGTAGACGCTATTGAAGATATAACAACTATCTTTGTTGACTTATATTTAAAAATTTTTAGATATGAGTCTAATACATTTACAAAGCAATAGAAATTATTATCAAAAGCTGATCTCCAATCTTTATCGGTTTCATAATCATTGTATGTTTTTTTACTATTACCAGCACATGAAATTATAAAATCAATTTTTGGAAAATTTTTTTTTATATTTTTAAATAAAATATTCGTTTTTTTTGTATTAGACAAATCACAGATAAAGGAATTTTTATTTATAATAGTTTTCGATGATTTTGAGATACTTAAAACATTATAATTCTTTCTCAAATAATGTTCTTTTAAATACTTACCTAGATTTTTAGATGCACCAGTAATCAGAATTGTTTTATTTAAATTCATTTTCAAAAAATTTTTTGTTGATTATTATTTCTTCAATATGTTTTTTATTTTTACTTCTTGCAGTTTGTAAAATATAATTACCTTTATAATTATTTTTTATCAATTTAAAAAATTTTTTATAATTCCAATTTCCATTACCCAATCTAACTGAATATCCATCTAAAATTCTATCTTTTATGTGAATATTTTTAATATATTTTAGATACTTTATTTCATCTTCAAAATTATAATTTAAACCTGCACTATTGCCAGTATCATAATTTATACCTACTTTATTAGATTTAAATTTTTTTATAAAATTTATTACTTTATGAGGAGGATAATCAGTCTCAAAGAGAATTTTTGAGTTTCTTTTTATATAAATTAATAATTTTTTAATTATTTTAATTATCTCCTTTTCTTCTTGATATGACCTGATTGAACTATTGTCTACTAATGGAAAAATAAAATATTTAATGCCTATTTTTTTTCCATTATTAATTATTCTTTTTAAATTTTTATATATCTCTTTTTTATTTTTTTTTTCTTTTTTTTTGAATAATGGTTTTTGCATAAAATAATCTAATGTTATAGATGGAACTTTAACATTAAATTTTTTAATAATTTTTTTTAATTTATTTATGTCTCCATTATATAAAGGATTTTTTTTTAGATTCTCAGAATTGATAGTCCACTCTATTATTTTTAAATTTATATTTTTTGCAATTTCAAATTCTTTTTGCCAATTCTTATGTGGAAAATATTGTATTCTTCCTTTTTTTTCAGTATTAACCAATCTACCTTGCATAAAACCAAGATTAATACTCATAGTCCCTTAGACAGCCACCCTCCATCAATTACAAAATCTTGACCTGTTACGTATGAAGATTTTTCTGAAATTAAATATTCAATTGCTCCAAAAATATCACTAGCTTCGCCCCATCTTTTAATGATCATTCTATTGGTTCTTTGTTTTCTTGATCTTGGATTTTTAAAGCTTTTTTTTGACATTCCCTCATTAATGTATCCTGGCGAAATTGAATTTACTCTTATATTTAAATATCCATAATCTAAAGCAAAAGATTTTGTGAGGGATATAACTCCTCCTTTTGAACTTACATAACCAGGATTATTAGGAAACGCTTGATAACCATTTATACTCGAAATATTAATTATTGATGAATTTTTTTGTTTTCTCAATAATTTTATAGCTTCATAACTGCAATAAAAAAAACCATTTAAATTAGTTTTTACTATCTTATCGAAATTAGTTATTTGATTTTTTGAAAATGCAGTTAAAGCAGAATTATTTATTAAAACATCTATCTTTTTAATTTTTTTGAAAGTTTTTTTAACTTCATTATAATTGCTGATATCGCAAATATAATTTTTAATTTTTTTATTGTTATTTTTGGTTCTAGATATATTAATTATTTTATGGTTTATTTTTGTACTTAAATAATCTGCAATTTTCTTTCCTATACCTTTTGAAGCACCAGTAATTAAAATAGTTTTCGACATATATTAAAGTTTGGTCATATATATAATTATTATTTGGACAGTTTATTTAATAAGTTTGAGATTTTTTTATCATCGTAATTGATTTTTCTCATGATTTTTGAAGCATTTTTTGAATCTAATTTAAATGCTAATCTAAGGATATTCATCCAATTTACATTATTTTTAGATCTTATTTTTTCTATTTGTTTTATAATTTTTAAGTAATTGTTATTTTTCATTTGTATCAATGATAATATAATTTATTAAATAACATACTATAACATGAAAGTATATAAAAAGAGAATTTTAATCATCGTTGCACACTCTGATGATGAAAGTTTTGGGTGTGGCGGATTTATAAAAAAACTCAGCTTACAAAAAAATAATATAAAAATTATATCATTTACTAACGGTGTCTCTGCAAGAAGTAATCAAAAAATTAAGGAAATCAAAAAAAGAAAATTGAATAGCATTGATGCATCAAAAATTCTAGGATTTGATTGGCTAGCACAATATGATTATCCTGATAACCAGTTAGACAAAATTAGTTTATTAGAAATAATTCGGATTATCGAATTACATAAAAAAAAATTTAATCCACAAATAGTTTTAACACACAATTTTTCCGACCTAAATATAGATCATAGGAAAATAGCAGAGGCTACTTTGACTGCTTTCAGACCAGAACCTGGTGAAAAATTAGAAAATTTTTTAACATTTGAGGTTCCGTCTTCAACAGATTATAGAATTTTAAAAAACAAAAAAAACTTTTTACCAAATTATTTTGTTAACATTGAAAAATTTCTTAAATATAAGATTGAAGCTATTAAATCTTATAAAAATGAAGTGAAAAAATACCCACATTCAAGATCATTAACTGGAATTAAAAATTTAAATAAAATCAGAGGCAATCAATCTGGCTTAAAATATGCTGAAGCTTTTGAAATTATTCGTAAGATAGAGAGATAAAATTGAAAAAAAAAATTATCTTTGCTAGTTCAAAAAAATGGTTTTTCAAAAGTCAAAAAGTCAAAAATTTTTTAAAAAATAACGAAGCCATAATAATTAGTGATAAAAAAAAACTTAATAAAAATATAATAAAAAAAATAAATCCAAGCTTTATTTTTTTTCCCCATTGGAGTTACAAGGTAAATACAAATATTATTAAAAATTACAATTGTATATGTTTTCATACAGCACCATTGCCTTATGGAAGAGGTGGCAGTCCTATACAAAATTTAATTAAACGAAATTACAAGAAGACGCCTATATGTGCATTGAAAATGTCAAATAAAATCGATGCTGGTCCAATTTTTCTGAAAAAAAATGTTTCTCTTAACGGAAATTTAGATCAAATATTTGAAAGAATATCATCTACGATAGTTAAAATGGTTGAAATATTAATAAAGAAAAAAATAAAACCCGTAGATCAAAAAGGGAAAGTTTTTTTCTTTAAAAGATTTAAAAAGAAAGAGTCAGAGATAAAAAATGAGAAGAATATTATTGAAATTTATAATAAAATTAGAATGCTTGATTCTGAAGAGTATCCAAAGGCATATATAAAAATCAATAAGTTCAAATTCTACCTTTCTAAAGCCAATATAAGAAAAAATACTCTTTCATGTGATGCAAAAATCATTAAAACCAGAAAATAATTCCAAATTAAAAATTAGATTGGCGCAACTAAAAGATTTGAAATTCACATTTCAGTTACATAACGAAAATGTATTGAAGAAAAATTTTTTTTCAAAAAAAAAGACATCTTTTAAAGAACATAAAAAATGGTTCAAAGATAAATTAAGCAAAAAAATGCTGTTTATTTGCTCCAATAGAGTTAGAATTGGTTATATAAGGTATGACACACTTAAAAGAAATAATTTATCAATTTCAATTGCAGTAAAAGAAAATTGTAAAAGAAGTGGCTTTGGAAAATTTATGTTACAAAAAACTTTAAAATATAAAAAAATTGCAAAACAGAATGTGTATGCTTTTGTGAAAAATGATAATATTTCATCTAAAAAATTTTTTTTGGACTCTGGATTTAAAAAAACTAAAGCAAGTACGTATATTTTGAAATCAAAAAGAAAATGAAGAAATTTATTGATAAATATCCTTTTATTATTGCAGAAATTTCAGCAAATCATAACGGCTCGATAAATCATGCCAAAAAATTAATTGATGTTGCAAAAAAATATGGAGCAAGTGCAGTAAAATTACAGACATATACTCCAGACATGATGACGCTTAGAGAAAACGTTATAAATTTTAAAATTAAAGAAGGTCTATGGAAAGGATTTAATCTTTGGGATTTATACTCTTTAGGACAAACCCCAATGAAATGGCATAAAAGTCTTTTTAAATATGCGAGACAGAAAAAAATAAAAATTTTTAGTACTCCTTTTTCAGAAAAAGCAATAAATTTTTTGGAAAATATAAATTGTCCAGCATACAAAATTGCGTCTTTTGAGATGAATGATTATAATTTAGTTAAAACTGCAGCTCTAACAAAAAAACCATTAATTTTATCAACTGGATTATCAAATTTTAATGAAATAAAAAAAGCTGTTTATGTTGCAAGAAAATATGGCTGTAAAGATCTAACTTTATTGTATTGTGTTAGTAATTATCCCTCTAAATCTACTGACTTTGATTTGAATTATATAAAACATTTTAAGAAAGAATTTAAATGTCGTATTGGATTATCAGATCATTCTCTTGGATCAGAAATTGCAAGTTTTTCGTTAATAGCTGGTGCAATGGTTTTTGAAAAGCACATAGCTTTAAAATATCAAAAAAAAGGCCTTGATATAGAGTTTTCGTTAAAAGGTGATGAATTGAAATATTATATAAAAAGAATCAAAAATACTTATGATTTAATTAAATCTAAAAAAATAGGAAGATCAAAAGAAGAAATAAAAAATAAGATATTTAGAAGATCTATATACGCAATCAGTGACATTAAAAAAGGAGATTTTTTTACAAAGAAAAATACTAGAACATTTAGACCAGACAAAGGTCTCTCTGCAGGCTTTTATCTTGAGATTTTAAATAAGAAATCTCCTATGAATATCAAAAAAAATTATCCGTTACCAAAAAGTTTGATTGGAAAATTAAATAAAGGAATATAATTTATAAAAATTTTTTTCAGTGCATAAATTAAGCCAATTGAGCTATTAGTACTGGTCAGCTACATGCGTTGCCGCACTTCCA
>MDTG01081163.1_pt1 | contig 59388 bp, 48 predicted proteins | sample 811421 | NCBI WGS metagenome assembly MDTG01 (sample SAMN05326645, study PRJNA326480) | marine metagenome | isolation source: seawater | place: Pacific Ocean: South East | collected 2011
ACCGCAGCGTGGGTGGGATGCGCGCTTCGGTCTACAACGCGTTCCCCCGGCAGGGATGCGTGCAACTGGCCGAGATGATGCGGGAGTTCGCACGGACCAACGGCTGATCAATCCGGGTCGGCACCTTCCATCGATCCGTCGGTACGGGACTCCCGGATGTCCAGCATCTGCTGGTAGATCGCTCCGAAGAGTTCCTGCAGCTTGGCCTTCTGGTCGGCACCGAGGTCGGGCCGTCGTCGGGCGGCGGCGATGCTCATGAGGGCCTCCCGGACGTCGCCGGAGTCCATCAGGTCGATCTCCTGGGGCGTGAAGGCCGGAATGGGCGGTGGTTCGGGCTGCCCCTGTCGATCCAGCTTCGCGGAGCCGTCCGCCGTGCTGGAAAGGGCACGCATCCGGCTCATCGCCGCCGCGTACTGGTCGTCCAGGGTGGACCTCGAGGCGGACTCGACCTCGGACATGGTCCGGGCGCGCATGATCTCCAGCATGGCGGTCTGGAGCTGGAGGCGATCCATTGACTCGATCTGGGCCGAGGAGTACCCGGGAACGGCCGGCGGCGTCCCGGTGCCGATCCGATCGATCGCGCGTCCGATTCCCGACTGTTCGCGCATTCGTTCGGCGAAGGTCCGCTGGGCCCGGTCGTCGGTGGCGGACGTGGCGACCTCGTCAGCCTGCCGGCGCTCGTAGACCACGCTGACCAGGAGCATCTCCTCGTTGTTGCCGGGAACCGTCACGTACACGTCGCAGATCATGGTGTCCTTGCCGGGGAACCTGAAGGCCTGCCGGTAGCTCGAGTTCATGCCGGTGGCGGGATCGACCTCCTCGCCGAGGAAGGTCAGGGTCCCGGTGGCCGGGTTCCACCGGCCGGAGGCATCCGTGAAGTAGTGGCCCATGGAGTCGAGCCACAGCATGAAGTACTGCTCGCGACCCTTCCGGCTGTCGTACCCGAGGAGCCCCACGCTCTCGGTCGGGGGATCCTGCTCGGTGCTGGTCGAGCGCATCTCGATGAACCGCCCACCGATGATGGGCTTGATCGTGGTCGTCCCCGTCCCGCGAAGGAGCGGCATCTCGGGCATGGACATCTGCAGCACGTAGGACCATTCCCCCACCAGGTCGGTCAGCAGGGCGTGCTCGGGGGTCGGCTGGGTCGACCGCATGGCCTGGGCCATGACCTCATGCAGCGAGGGAGGGTGGCTGTCCGAGGCATGCTGGGCCGGGGCGAGCTGGCCGCAAAGCAGGACCGGGACGAGGGTGGCCATGAGTCGTAGGGGCATGGGTACTCCAATCAGGGGTGAGGATACACCATCAGCGTTCGCCAGCGACCACCATCCGGGCCTCGGTGCGGACCATGGGGAGGTAGCCGCCACCGAAGAGGATGAGGTGGTTGAGCGCATGATACAGCCTGTAGCAGGCAAGCCTCCGGGGGTCGGGGTCGAAACCGGTGAGGTTCAGGTACCGCTCGAAGAAGGCTCCGGGGAACCCACCGAACAGCTGCATCATCGCGATGTCCGCGAGGGGATCGCCGTGGTACGGGGCGGGGTCGATGACCGCCATGCGACCATCCTCGCCCGGCAGGACGTTTCCCGACCAGAGGTCGCCGTGCAGCAGGGCCGGTCGACATCCAGCGAGCACCTCGTCGAAGCACGCGATCGCGTCGAGGACCACCGCTCGATCGGGTCCCTCGAGGCCGGAGGCCTCGAGGAGGGGGCCGTGGCGCTGTACGCGATTGAACCTGGACCAGTCGTCGTCCCATCGGTTCGACTGGGGCGTGGCACCGAGGTGGTTGTCGATCTCGAACCCGCAGCGCGGCCCCGTGGCCAGCAGGTGGAGGTTCGCGAGGCTGGTGGCGAAGTCCGACCAGTCGGGGGTGCCGGAGGGCACGATCGCCTCGAGGACGAGGACCCCCCTGCCCTCCAGGACCTTCCAGTCGACCTCCTCCGGGACCCGGACGGTCCCGGTGTCGCGAAGCGCCCGAAGGCCGGTACGTTCCTCTCCGCCGACCAGGGGATCGGTGACCTTCACCACGACCGGTGGCCGATGGTCGAGCGTGACCGAACGGACCTCCGACCAGCCGCTCCCGCCGAGCGCCCCGATGGCGCGGACGTGGTCGCCGAACATGGCCCTGATGAGTTCCTCGGGACGGGAGCTACTCATCGTCGGGGTGGTGCTGGTCGAGGAATCCACCGACCGCGTCGTCGACCAGCGAGAACACCAGGTCGAATCCGTCGTCACCGCCGTAGTAGGGATCGGGTACGTGGTCGTACTCCGATCCGGGGTGGTAGTCCATGAGGGACCTGATCTTGGATTCGGGACAGCCGCGATCCAGCAGGTCCCGGACGTTCTCCTGGTCCATGGCGATGACCAGGTCGAAGTCCGCGAAGTCCGAGGCGCGGACCTGCCGGGACCGTGTGGTGAGCGCCACGCCGTTGCGTTCGGCCACCGCGCGACTGCGGTGGTCGGCGAGGTCGCCGGCGTGCCAGTCCCCGATTCCCGCGGAATCGAGTTCGTAGTGGTGGTCGAGAGACCGTTCCCGGCTGCGATGCTGGAACAGGGCCTCGGCGAGGGGACTGCGGCAGATGTTGCCCATGCAGATGAAGAGGACGCGGGTGACCGGTGGACTGCTCATGCGGTCATCCTACCGGTCGCGAGGGGCCGTTCGCCGGGTCCCGGCCAGCAAGGGGCGGAATCGCCCGCCATCGGCCGGCAGGGGCCGTGTGGTGAATGGGTTGTGGATGGCAGCTCGCGCCGACGGTAGAATCGATCCGGCGGGCGACTCGCGCGGCCGTCTTCTTTGACATCAGGGGCCGAACGGCATCGATCGGACGGATCGTTGTTGTCGTGGCGTGTCGTGGAGCATCCAGGCCACGTAAAAAGGATGCAAACCCATAACTGCCAACACGCAGTACGCTCTCGCGGCCTAAGCCGCGACCGCTGGTCGCCCGACGCCCGATGAGGCGGCCAGTGGAAAGACATCGGGCTGGTTCCAAAGGGCTGGCATACTTCGGCGGAACGAGAAACTCGTATGCCATGTGCTTCGGTTGGACGTCACCAGCCGCACCGGAGCACGAGAACACAAGGGTGACTACACACGTAGAGGCGGCTTCATCACCGTTCCGACACGGGGGTTCGAATCCCCCCGGCTCCATTGGACAGCCCCCCGGGACTTCGGGATCCCGGGGGGCTGTTCCTTGCGGGTGGTGCGCCCGGCGGCTCAGAGCGAATTGAGGAACCGGATCACCGACTCGCGTTCCGTGGAGGAGAGCTGGTTGAAGGCGGCTCGGGATGCCGAGGCCTCCCCGCCATGGGCCTGGATCGCCTCCTCCAGGGACCCGGCCCGACCATCGTGCATGAGCAGCAGCTCCCGATCGTTCTCCGCGAGGAGCTTGATGTTGCGACCAAGTCCCCAGAGCGGAGGGGTTCGGTACGGGGTGCCGGTGACGTCATGCATCTTCATGTCGGTGTAGGGGCGAAGCACGATGTCGCGGAACTCGATCGGTGCATCGGGGCGCGTCTTCACGGTCACCGAGTGGCAGGAGGAGCAGCCGACCTCGATGAACCTGGCCAGGCCCTCCTGGACCACCCCGTCGTCGTGTGCCGCGTAGCTTCGGGCGGGTACCGAGAGGAACTCGACGTACTTGACCAGCCGATCGAGGTCCCGTTCCGAGATCTGGTCGAAGGAGCCGGGGGCGAGGCCGTGGTCCTCGACGAGGGCGCCCATCGTCTGGTCGGCCACGGTGTCCACCGCCCCGTCCCAGCGGAGTCCCGCCTCCCGACCGGAGATCCATTCGAGGAGTCCGGTCCCGAACACCGGGGGAGGCACCCGGGGGCCACGGGGGGTCTGCACCACCACGCTTCCCCGACCGTCCCGGAAGTGGCAGTCGCCGCAGGAGGTGCTTCCGATCGGCACCTCCCCGAGGATGTTCCCGGGATCGTTTCCATTCTGTCGGTGGCGGACCCCGTGGAACAGGTGGTGTCCCTCGAGGAAGTCGTCGACGTCGTCCTCGTCGATCAGGGTGATGATGTGCTGGGTGAAGACCGCATCGTGCTCCATCTGCCGGTGGGACCCGTACCCCGGCAGCACCATGTTGGTGGTCGCCCGGCCGGCCGAGGCGTTCCTCGGGTCGCCGAAGGTGTCCAGCCCCATCCCGATCACGTAGTTCTGGAAGGTGTTGTAGGTCTGGGCACCGGACCCCCCGGTGACGGCGGTGATCTCGTAGGTGATGATGTTCCCCCACCCCCACTTGCCGGCGTATTCGCCGGCACTCATGGCGTAGGTGGGCGGCGAGGCGTCTCCCTTCTCCATGTAGTCGATCCGGATGACGTCCGCGTTGTCGGAGTCGCCATGGGGATGGACGGAGTTGGCGTTACCGCGGGTGAGACGCGGGTCGATCAACAGTCCATCCGGACCATCGGTGAACACGGTCGAGAATCGATCGAGGTTCCTGAGCAGGTCGCCGTTGTGCTGGGCGTCGAAGACCGCCTCGGTGATGCCGTCCTGTGCGTGGGGATGCCGGAACCGCATCCAGTTGGCGCCTTCGGTGACCAGGACCGGACGATCGTCGGGATCGATCCGGTCCCCGGCGGTCGTGAAGAGTGCCGAATACACGTAGACGTCCCCGGGATCGTCGGTGGTGTTCCCCTGCTTGCGGTAGCGGACGAAGTAGTCGTAGTCACCGGCGTCGACGCAGGCCGGGGGGACCTCGGCGGTCCCCGACACCGCGACCTGGTGGAACACCACCTGGTTGCAGCTGCAGAAGAACTCGAATCCCGGCGCCCCCCCGGACTGGATGGCGACGACGTCTCCGTACCTGATGCCCACGGTCCGCAGGTCCTCGCCGAGGTCGATCGCGAAGCCATGCCCGTGTTCGGCGCCGATCACCGCGGTGGGCAGGGTGGGACGTGGGTACATGACCCGCGGGACCTCGCCGCACGGATCGGGCGGACACTCGGGGCAGGGTCCGCCGCAATCCACCCGGTCCTCGGATTGATTGAGGATCCCATCGTCGCAGGTGGGTGGAGGCGGTCCGTCCGCGATGTCGGCGGGACCGAGGGACATCGGGCAGTCACCGCCCCCCCACCGGCTCCAGACCTGGTAGCTCCCGGGCTGCAGGCCGCTCACTCGAAGGAGACCGTCGGCGTCCGCAGCCTGGTGTTCGTAGTTGCCGCCGCCATCGAGGCTGAATTCGATCGACGACCGTCCCGGAGCATCCTCGAAGGTGAAGGTGATGGCGCCATCCCGGGCGCCCGCCAGGGATTCGTCGCTCCATTCGAACGTCGCGAAGGGATTCGGGGTGCCGTTGCAGATGACGTCGCAACCCGTGCAGGGGCCACCGCAGTCGGTCCCGGTCTCCAGGCCGTTCATCACCCCGTCGAAGCAGTTCGGGCACGGGGGACAGGCCGGCCCCCCGCAGTCGATCCCCGATTCGTCGCCGTTCAGCATTCCGTCGGAGCAGGAGGGATTCAGCCAGCAGGACGTCCCCTCGCCGACCACCCCGTTGACCACGACGTTCGGGCCGCACTGCACGCCGAGGCTGAAGGACTGTCCGGGCGCAAGTTCCACGGGCATCACGTAGAACTCGCCATCCAGGTAGAAGTTGGGCGTGCAGCCGTTGAACCCCGGACCCGTGCACATGTAGCAGGGACGGCCGAGCGAGACGTGGGAGTAGAGGTAGGATTCGCCGCCGAGGCTCGAGACGCCGTACCCCTCGCACTGGCCGGGCACCATCGGACAGTCCCCCCAGCGGGACAGCAGGTGTGTCAGGTCGGTTCCGGTCACCACCCCGTCCCCGTCGAGGTCGTGCTCGGATCCCCCCCAACCCTCGATCAGGATGGCGAGGTCCGTCCCGGCCACGACCCGATCGCCATCGAGGTCGGACAGGCAGGACTGCGCGAAGGCAGGGTGATGGTGCGGCAGGACAGCCACGCCGGTGAAGGCGAACACATAGAGCAGAAGTTTCGGAGTCATCTTCACGGGCTCCCAGAGAGCGAACCCCTGCCTTGGATGCTGTTCATCCGCGAACCGCCCGGCCGGGATTCCGGAAAGGTGTGAATACATGGGAAATCACGCGCGACGCGTGTTCATTCGTGATCCGTGCACGTTTGCACGAAGCAGTGCGCGACCGACGACATCGTTGCAGGCGGATGCACGATTTGGACGTTTGCCGAGTCGGGTGGTTGTACAGACGTCCTCGTCGATTCGACAGGATGACTGCACTCGTCTTTTGCACGAAACTGCCGGGTGACTGGATCAATCGATGGCTGGGATCGTAAGGTACTTACATCCAGGACCTGCTCCCGCGGACCTGGGAGGGGCTTCACCACGCAGGGGCGACGGAGCCGATTCCGATGACAACGAACGATTCCTCCGCCGTGCGCAGCGGGCTGCGCAGCGCTGTATGCATCGCTGCATTGACGCTACTCACCCTGCAGGCCGCCGGCCAGACGCCCGACTACAGCGGCGAGGTGTGCCGGCTCGACGACCAGACCGTGCTCCTGACCATCGACACCGACCCCTCGGTGCAGAACATCCTCGTCTACCCCACTCCTCCGGGGGGTGGGTGGTACCTGGACCAGGTCTCCACCGGACGATTCCAGAGAAGCTTCCAGGTACCCACCGGGATCGAGATGACCTTCGCCCTGCTGATCCAGAATCCCGCCCAGTACAGCTACCCCGAGCACTCGGCACGGGTCGATTCGGGATGCGTCCAGTTCGGCCGGGACGACGTCATGCCGCCGCCGATCAGGGGATTCAAGCAGGCGATCGAGCCCGTCCCCGAGGGTGCGCTGCTGACGTTCGAGGCGAGCCCGGGGGACTACAACGTGCCCGCGACGTCATCGGTGAGGTTGCATCACCGCGTGGACGGGGGCGAACTGGTGGCCATGGAGATGGAGTCCGATGGCGGACGGGGGTTCCACGCCCTGTTGCAGGGGGTGGAGGCCGGCATGCGGGTCGAGTACTGGTTCGAACAGACGATCGGCGAGCAGCCGGTGGACAGCGTGCTCTTCGACCGGGTGCTCGGGGAGGAGGAGGAGGTCGTGGACTACCCGTTGCAGGTCCGGGCCGCGGCGCGTTTCCGTGACCGCCACCCGAACGAATGGCGTTTCGACCACTACGTGGAGAACTACGCGGGAGGGAAGACCTTCGAGATCCAGCTCACGGATCATGGAACGAGCCTCGACGTCAGGGTGGTCACCCACGAGGAGGGCGGACCGGAGCGGGTCGATTTCAAGTACTACATCCAGAACAACCCCGAGGTGATGTGCGACCGACCCCTCACGGTGATCAACCTCAACATGCATCAGGTACCGGGGACCAACAACGTGTTCGAGCAGCGGATACCGGACATCACGCCGGGCCAGATCATCGAATTCGACTTCACGCACCTCGCGGTCCCGAACCCGGCCGGAGGCACCTTCCAGTACTACACCGAATACTTCTACTACCACGCAGGGACCGGACGACTTGGGGCGGCGACCGCGAATCCCCGGGCGACCGCCGCGGGGGACGCCTCGATTCCGCTGGTCACCGCCCCCCGCTTCTCGTTCGCGCAGCATGCGAACAACCTCACGCTCGGGGAACTGGACCGGTTCATGGAGGGCAAGGTCCGCTTCGAGACCGACCACCTGGACGGGCTGGTGAAGAACTTCCCCACCACCTTCGACTGCTGCAGCGGTCCGATCGGATACACCCTGGATCCCAGTCCGCATGCACTGACCGTCGATCTGGGTCCGAAGTTCAACGCACCAAGCTGCATCGCCTGCCACATGATGGACGGTCGGGGAAGGACCCCGACCGGGAACGAGTCGAACCTCGCCTCCCTCGTGATCCAGCTCGCGCTGGAGGGGGTGGACGACGACGGAGGTCCGATCCCCCACCCGTTCTACGGCCGTCAATTCGACACCAGCGCCATCGGGGACACGGTTGCGGAGGGCCGGGTCACGGTCGCCTACGAGGACGTGACGGGGAGCTTCGACGACGGCACCACCTTCACCCTGCGAAGGCCCACCTACGAGTTCAGGGACACCGCCCAAGGTTCGCCGGGGAGCAACCTTCCCGACGTGGACGGAACGCCGGGGTATCAGGGTGTCGTGCACTACTCGCCCAGGATCGCGCCGATGCTGGCCGGCTCCGGTCTCCTGGAGGCCATCGACGAGGTCGAGATCCTGGCACTGGCGGATCCGCTGGACGAGGACGGAGACGGGATCTCGGGCCGGCCGAACTGGGTCCACGACCTGGTCACCGGCGAGGTCCGGATCGGCCGATTCGGGTGGAAGGCCGGCCAGCCGGGTCTGCTCCAGCAGACGGCCGTGGCCTACCAGCGGGACCTCGGACTCACCTCGCCGTTGACCCCGCGGCACGATTGCGGGGACCAGGACCCGACGTGCACCGAGGAGTCGGGCACCGAGCTGTCCGCCGGCGACGTCTCCCTGGTGGCTGACTACGTCGGGGGCCTGACCCTCCCCCCCCGACGGAACTTCAGGGATCCGGAGGCGATCATCGGGATGCAGCTCTTCAAGAGGGCGAACTGCCAGGCCTGCCACGTCCCCAGCATCAGGACGCGTACCGACCACGAGATCGCCGCCTACCGCGGCCAGGTGATCGAGCCATTCACGGACATGCTGCTCCACGACATGGGACCGGACCTGGCAGACGGCTTCCAGGAGTACGAGGCGGAGGGGAGCGAATGGCGAACCGCCCCGCTCTGGGCGGCGGGCGAGGTCGGGCACGTCCTGGGAACGCCCGGTGAGTGCACCGACCCCTACTCGGGCGAGGGCACTCCCAACTACCTCCATGACGGACGAGCCCGGAGCCTGATGGAGGCGATCCTGTGGCATGGAGGCGAAGCGGAGACCTCACGGAAGGCCGTGCTCGCGATGAACCAGCAGGAGCGCGAGGCGTTGCTCAGGTACGTGGCCTACCCCTTCGACGATCCGTCGCTGCACGATGAACCGCTCGCGTCCTGTCCGGCGGACCTCGACGGGGACGGACTCGTGGATGGACGGGACCTCGCGGTCCTGATCGACGACTGGGGACAGCCCGGAGCAAGCGACCTGGATGGAAGCGGGACCGTGGACGGGCGCGATCTCACCCTGCTGCTGTCGGGATGGGGCGGCTGCGGACAGGGCTGAATCACCCTCCGACCATGAAAAAGCACCCTCGGCCGAGGCCGAGGGTGCTGTTGGATCATGCGCCAGGGTCCCGGGGACCCTGGACTCAGGGGCAGAGTCCCCAGGCGGCCAGCAGCAGGGTCAGGTCGCCACCGTTGATGATTCCGTCACCACTGAGGTCGACGAGCGGATCATCGGTTCCCCAGGCTGCAAGCAGCAGGGTCAGGTCACCACCGTTGATCTGCCCGTCGTTGGTGAAGTCACCCGGGCAGGCAGCCGGCTCGTCGGACCAGGTCACGACCGAGAGGACCCAGGCCGTGTTGGGGAACCCGATCGATTCGTAGCTGACGTAGTCGAGGATCCCGCAGGCATCCGACCTGATGTAGGTGAGCGCGGACTCCCCAAGGGTGTTGGTGCCCACGGCGGAGAAGCCGGAGCTGTTGGCCGGCGAGTCGTACTCGACCACGAGGTTGCTGCCAGCGGGGACCTCCAGCTGGGCCCCGTAGGACACCGTGGCGATCCCGAGGAACCCCCCGGGCACGTAGAAGGAGCTCGAGTCCAGCTCCACGAAGTCCGCGATCTGGGGGTTGGCACCGACCGAACGGTCGATGTAGACCCTGAGGTTCGCGAGCTGGGACAGGCCGCCGTTGTAGATGCCGAACTGGATGCAGCCGATCTGCTCCTCGGGGCGGTTCAGGAACTTCCGTGCGAACTGGTTCTCGGTCGTGAAGTTCTCCGCTGCGCAGGCGACGCCCGGGGCATCGACCGTCAGGTCGTTGTTCTGCGTGAAGGTGGCGAAGTCCTCCGGAGGCGCACAGGTGTACACCGGGATCGGGATCGCCGAGACACTCAGGGTGCCGGGGCCGAAGGAGGTTGCGTCGTAGCCACCGACGCGGACCAGGTAGGAACTGTCGGCCGCGACCTCGACGACCAGCTCCGAGGCGAACGCGGCGTCACCGCAGTCCTCGTTGCAGCCGAGGAACAGGTCGGGAAGCGCGCTCGCGTTGAAGGTCAGCGGATCGTAGTTGTAGATCGCGATCTTGGTGTCCCAGAGAGCCCCGCCGTTGCAGGTGGAGAGGTTCAGGAAGCTGTTCTCCGAGGAGTTCACCACGAACCAGACGTCGTTGTTGACCTGCTCGAATCCCACGCCCGAGCCGCACTGGGCCTGCTCGGGGCCGTCGGTGTTGCAGCCGGTGGTGTCGAAGGCGATCTGGAGCGCGGCCTCGCCCGCGACGGGGACGTCGTAGGAGAAGGCCCCCCCAGCGGCGATGGACCCGATCACGCAGTCGTTCGCCACGGCCGGATTCGCGGGACCGCTGCCGTTGGACGGGCTGTCGCAGGAATAGCCGAAGTAGCTGCAGTTGTCCGCGGTGTAGCCGGCGCAAAGGTCGTCCCAGGCGTCCTCGCAGCAGAGGCTGTCGATCGCGCAGACGAGTTCGCAGCAGACCGAGTCGTCGCAGCCGGGGGTCCCGTTGGCCTCGGAGCAGAGGCCCTGGGCGGGATCCCCGCAGTCGTAGATCGCGGCCTGGTAGGAGACGTCGACCACGTAGTTGGTGGTGCAGTCGATGCCGGCCACGCTGCCGAAGTCGGTCACGGTGGCGATGAATGCGTACTGACCGGCGGTCACGTTGAACTCGATGTCCTGGCCGCAGTCGGGCGTGTACGCGGTGAAGACGTTGGCGGAGCAGTCGAGGGTGGAGGCGTTCTCGACGGTCACGAACAGGAAGTTCCCGTTGGTGGCGTTGGTCTGGTTGAAGCCGGACACGGTGTAGGTGAGCACCCCGTTGTCGGGCACGGTGACGATGTACCAGTCGAGGTCGCGGACTGCGGCGGTCTCGCCGGTGGCGGGATCGACGGCGTCGAAGGCCCCGACGTTGCCGGCGACGGTGATCGTGGCACCACCGTTGATGGCTCCCAGGTCCTGGTAGGCGATCGGATCCTCGTTGCAGCCACCGTTGGGGTCGGGAGCAAGGGTGGCCTGGCCGCAGGTGCCGGGATCGTTCTGGATGACCGCTCCGAACGGCGGGTTGGTGTCACACTGGCCGGACGCGAGCCCGGCGACGACCGCCAGTACGGCGGTGCCGGCGATGAAACGGAAATCTGACATGTTTGAGCTCCTGATCTTCAGTCTCTAGTACTCAGCCCGCAGCGGCCGAACGTGGGGAGGCAAGTCACCCTCGAATCGCTTGGAAAAGCCCCGGAAGACGACTTTTACGACCCCTTAAGAATATCTCGTCATCCAGCGGGGGCCTAACCGGGAGTTTGAAAATGGGGACAATCTCGTCCGATACATGCTCCCACAGCCCCGCGGCACCGGAACCGGGTGCCGCCACAGGCTCGAACCTCGCTGGAAGGAGAGGGATTCACGGTTCGGGTCCGGAAAATGCTGTTTTTATGGGACAGCTTGCCGACGCACCGGAACCTCCTGGTCAGAGCGGCTTCAGTGAGACGTGGAGCCCACGGAGCCTGAGGCGGTGAGCCAGCAGCTCCGCGTGTTCCTGGTGCGTCTCGCAGACTCGCGCGACGCCCTCCCGATGGGCCTGCAGCATGACGGCGAAGGCACTTCCGAGTCGAAGCGGGGTCACCTGGCAGAGGATCTCGCAGACTTCCCCCATCTCGTTGACGTCGTCATCGTGGAGAAGGAGGGCCCAGAGGGGCAGGTGATCGGAAGCGGTCGGTGAGGTCGTCGTCCTGGCATCGGTGATGCCGGAGGGACCCGGGGGTTTGGCGGCAAGGGAGGCGGTCATGCGTGGTCCTCGAGGAATGCGGAATCGGAGGGAGACCGGCCTCGGAATCTCAGGAGCGCCAGTCGACCACGATCTTCCCAAAATGATCGCCCGACTCAAGTCTCGAGAAGGCAGATTGGGCCTCTTTGGGGGGGTGGACCGAATCGATGATCGCGGACAGGGTCCCCGAACGGAGGTGGGAGCAGACCTGCGCGAATTCCTCCATGTCCCCCATCGTGGAGCCCACGACCGTCAGCTCGTTCCAGAAGATCCTCGCGAGGTCGGTTTCGGCACGTGGCCCGCTGGTGCACCCGCAGGTGACGAAGGTGCCACCTCGGGCCAGGCTCTTGAGGCACGAAGTGTGCACGGCCTGCCCGATCGAGTCGGCGCAGACGTCCACCCCCCGCTTTCCGGTGAGCTTCCGGACCTCGCGGGAGAAGTCCCCTCCCTCGTCGAGGACCGAGGCGTCGGCCCCGAGCTCGAGGGCGCGTTCGAGCTTCCGCTGGCTCCGGCTCGTGACGATCACCTCGCATCCGAAGTGCTTGGCGATGTTCATGAGGGCCTGGGCCACCCCCCCGCCGATCCCGGTGACGAGCACCGTGGAGCCCGAGGCCACCTTCGCGCGGGTGACCAGCATCCTCCAGGCGGTCAGGTGGGCGAGTCCGAAGGCCGCCGCCTGCACCGGTTCGATCCGGTCGGGGATCTGCAGGAGGTTGGAGACGGGGGCCGTGAAGAACTCGGCCATGGTCCCGGGACCGTGCTCCCCGATCATCCGGATGGGGGGTCGCGTCGCTCGTGCCCCGGGACGAGGCGGCTCGTGGAGCGGGACCGCGGCATTCAGCAGCACCCGGGCCCCCGACCACTGGTCGGAAACCCCCTCACCGAGGGCCGTGACGGTCCCCACGGCATCGGAACCGGGAATCGCCGGATAGGACACCTCGAATCCGGGGACTCCTCGACCGACCCAGAGGTCGAGCTGGTTGAGCCCGGAGGCCTCGGTCCTGACGAGGGCCATGCCGGGACCGGGTGTCGGATCGGGATGGTCTGGACGAAGTTGGACGTTCGGAGCCACGGGATCGCCCTGCCTGAGGATTTCGATGGCATGCATTCATCCACTGTACCGATAGCCCGGCGAAGCGACCATCGCCGAACGCCCGCGTGGCTAGAATCGTGGGACGTACGAGGAGGCGACCGATGCACCAGACCATTCGAAAGGCCCACCTTCCACTCATCCCGACGCTGGCGGTGATGCTTCTCTCGATGACGGGTTGCGGGGGAGGTTCCGGCCCGGACGAGGGGGCGGATGCCGCGCCGGCGGGCCGGAAGCCTGCGCCGACAACCGCCGGCTCCCCGGATGGAGCCGCTCGAACCACGCCGGATGGCGCGAGTGGCGACCGAGGGTCGGGCACCCCGGAGGCCGCGCAGGCACCGGTCCTTGTCGAGCCCCAGGCGGTGGATTTCGGGGTGGTCGATCCCGGCACCCTGCTCTCGACGGTGGTCCGGATGGTGAACGTCTCTGACCGACCACAACGGATCATCAAGGCCCAGCCCAGCTGCACCTGCACCACCCTCGACCTCGACGGGAAGATCATCCCCCCCCGCGGGAGCATAGAGGTCCCGGTCGAGATGCAGACCAATCGGGCGGTCGGGAACAAGCAGGCCATCGTCCAGGTGGTGTTCGAGGGGTACTCGCGCTTCACGACGATCGATCTCAAGGCCGAGGCGGCCTGGGGGGTGCGGACCCAGCCGCTGTACCTGGGCGTGCGTGAACGACCGGACCAGCCGGAGGTCCGCAAGGGCGTGATCAACCTCCAGTCACGGGACGGACGACCATTCAACGTCATCAGCGCCAACGGCGAACCACCGGTGTTCGTCGGCTTCGACCCGGGATCCGACGATCCACGTGCCAGCTACACCATCAGCTACGACCTGAGCGGATACGGCTGCGAGGACCTGCCTCCGTACTACGTCATCAGGACCGACCACCCCAGGGCGGAGCTCTTCGACATGCGAGTCCGGCACGACCCGTGCACTCGCCTGAGGCCGATGATCAACATGGAGGACTTCCGATCGAGTCTCGGGGTGGTCGGGCCGGGGGAGCAACTGACCGTACCCCTGGTCTTCAAGAAGCCCAGGGCGAACATCCTGAGCGCCACCAGCCTGGATCCGGTGCTGGAGACTCGGATCGTGGAACGCGTGCCGGACGGCCAGAACATCAAGGTGGAGATCATGACCGTCATCTCACCGGATGCGGAGCCGGGGTTGTTCCAGGTGCCCATACGGTTCACGGACGGGCAGCGCACCGTCGACCACACCTTCTACGGCTGGGTTGAAGACTGATCGCCGGCCACCTAAGTCACTGCGCGGCAGCCCACTGGCAACCAGGCTGACTCCCGACCGGGGGGTCCGGGCGGAGTCAGCCAAATCCAACTCGAAGTGAGAGACCACGGGGGTGGTTCCGGAAGTTGTCCGGACGGGATCCGCGGCCCGAGCGGGACCGGTTTGATTGGAGCAGAGCCATGCCGCGACACATTCTCACCCTCACGCTCTTGACGTCGATGCTGCTCCCGCCGGCCGGATGCGGCGAGCGACCCGGTACCAGGCAGGTCGAGGGCCGTCCTGGGGCCCGACAACCGGACTGGAGCAAGGAGCTCCACCCGGGCATGGGGGTGGCCGAGGTGAGGCAGGCGCTTGGAGACGTGGTGACCTCCACGAGCGTGGAGCGGATCGGGGCCGGGTCGGCGTCGAGTCCCCAGGACTGGAACACCCGGTGGGTGCTCAGCTGGACTCTCGCCGACCGCGATGCCCGCAGGGAGCGTTCGATCGGATTCGAGGCCTGGAGTTCATCGACGGCCGTTGGTCGCCCCCCGGATTCCGCGTTCAGGCTCCGGCAGTGGGAAGACCTGCCATAGTGCGGTCCTCCGAGTCCGGCCTGACGAGCCGGAAGTGCCATGCCATCAGCAGGACGCAGAGTCCGAGGAGGAGGGCGCCGGTGGCCTGGTGGAGCGACGTGAAGATCACCTCGCTCAACGGAGGAACGTCCGAGGCGCGCACCGAGAGGATGAAGAAGGCCACGATCCCCAGGGCGAGCTGCAGGCACACGACCACCAGCACCGAGATCCCCAGGATCCTCAGGATCGGGAAGCCTCGATAGCTGGAACCGAGGCGGATCCCGAGGAAGAGCGCCACGGCGAATGCCGTGACCCCGAGGGTGATGTGCATCACCACCGCCCAGCCGGGCATGGAGAGGCCCTGCCCGTTCTCGGCCATGACCTGGAAATGGCGGACGCAGGCCCCGAGGACGAGCTGACAGACCAGGGAGGCGACCAGGAGGACCGTCAGGGGGCGGTCGCCCGCTGCATGGATGAATCGGGCGGGACCGGGGCCCTGGGTCCAGCGGAGCATGGAGAAGCAGGAGATCAGCAGGGCGATGGTGAACACCAGCTGACCGAAGACCCCGTGGACCATCGCCAGCGGGGTGCTGGTCTCGGTGACCCGGAGGCCCCCCATCAGTCCCTGGATGCAGACCATGGCGAGCAGCAGGATGCACAGGCCACGGAGCCACGAACGTCGGTCGTTGAGGAAGACGAGCACCAGAAGGGCGAGCACGCCGGTGCCCACCAGCATGCCGTAGAGGCGGTGTGCGTGCTCGAAGAAGATCCCGGTGTCGCTGGTCATCTCCCGCATCGGATAGAGAAGCATGTTGTGACCGAACGAACCCGGCCAGTCCGGGACCGCCAGCCCCGCCTCGAGCCCGGTGACCAGCCCACCGCTGGAGAGCAGGAGCAGGATCGCGGCCGCGAGGACCGCCGAGTAGAGGCCGAGGGGGGAGATGATCGACCGCGGGTCCTCCGCGGGCATCGTTCCCCCGATCATTCCACCGATTCCCGTGCAGAGACCGCTGGCGACGAACAGTCCCGAGATCCAGAGCAGGACCTCCGCGGGACCGGATCCGGTGGGGAACATGCTGCCAACGATCAGGAGGTTGAAGAAGGCGGAGACCAGCCCGACCAGGAGCCCCGACTTGAAGCCGGAGTTCGTGCCGGGATCGATCACGCCGCGCCACTTGCCGGCGAGGATTCCGCAGGGGATCAGCAGGACGAACATCAGCCCGAAGAGGAAGTTGCCTCCAAGGCTGCCCGGACCCATCAGCACGAAGTAGCAGACGCCCCAAAGAAGGACCGTCAGCATGAATCCGAGGGCGAGTCGCATGGTCCAGGCGGCCCGCATGGATGTCAGTGCCGCGGAGGTCGGGATGGGGAGCGATACGGTGGTCATCTGGGGATCCGGCGGAACCGGGTGGCGTTCAATCCTATACTAGTCACCCACACCCGAGGACGCAGCAGCAAGGCTCATGGAAAACGCGAGGAACACAAACGAAGCGCCACGTGACGAGGGTCCAGAGCCACGTGCCGAACCCCGTGCACGCCGGCGCCGTGAGGCCCGGGACGGGATCGTCCCGAATCTAGGGGAGCTCAGCAAGGCCCGCCTGAACGCGCTGGTCCTGGGGACCACTGCGGTCGGATTCGCGCTCGCACCCGTCCAGCAGCCCGCTCTGGTCCTCTTCTGGACCCTGGTGGGGACCGGCCTGGTCGCGGCGGCGGCTTCCATGCTGAACCAGCTGGTGGAGATGGACCGGGACGGCCTCATGCTGCGCACCGAGCATCGTCCCCTGCCGGCCGGACTCGTCTCGCGGAAGGCGGTCTTCGTCCTGAGCATCGTCCTCGCCTACGCAGGGGTGGTCGTTCTCGGACTCAAGGTGAACCTGCTGACCTGCGTGCTCGCGCTCGCCAACCTGCTGATCTACGTGATCATCTACACGCCGCTGAAGCCCCGGACCACCCTCAACACGCTCGTCGGAGCCATCTGCGGATCCATCCCGCCCATGATCGGGTGGGCAGCGGCCACGGACGACATCTCGAACGGGGCGTGGATGCTGGGCGCGATCCTGTTCGTCTGGCAGCTTCCCCACTTCTTCTCCCTCGCCATGATGTACCGGGATGACTACGAACGGGGTGGTTTCGCGATGCTCCCGGTGGTGGATGAACGAGGCGAGATCACCGCTCAGGTGATCCTGGTCACATCCCTGATTCTCGTGCCGCTCGGACTGAGCGCGACCGCCCTTGGTATCAGCGGGCTCGTGTCGGGGTTGGTTTCGATCGCGCTCGGGATCATGATGTCGGTGCTCGCCCTGGGGCTCTATCGGAGGCGGACCGTGCAGTCCGCGCGCCGGGTGTTCTTCGGCAGTCTCGCCTACCTGCCGATCGTCCTGGGTGCGATGGTCGTCGATCGAGGATCGATCGTGGAATCGCCCCAGAGGCCACCGCAGACCGCCTCGGAGGTGGAGGTGGGATGAGCCGGAAGGATCCGACCAGCCAGAGCGGTCAGCCGGAACAGGACCTGCACCCGACCCTGACGATGCGAGGGGGCGGATGGGCGATCGTGGCCTCGATCGGGGTCTCGCTGCTGCTGATCACGTGGGCGCTCTCCGGGGTGATCGTCGGCAAGAGGCCGGTCGGGGACGGAACGAACCTCGAGTCCTACGGTTTCGATCTCTCGAACCTGACGGTTCCCGAGGCCTCGATGGCGGCAAGCGGGAACGCCCGCGACTTCCTGCAGGTCTACGAGAACCCGGAGACGATCCTCGGCAAGGACCTCATCGTCTACAACGAGCAGAATCGCCGGCCGTGGATCGTGACCCGGGACCGCGTGGTCGGCGTGGAGGTCAACGGCGAGTCCCGTGCCTACCCGACACGCTGCCTGAATGCCCACGAAGTGATCCTTGACACCCTGGGTGGGGTGGAGATCGCGGTGACCTACTCGCCGTTCGCCGACGCCGCCGTGGTCCTCGAGGCGGGTTCGGGCGAGGAATCGGTGGTGCACGGGGTCAGCGGCCTGCTGTGCAACAGCGCGCTGGTCACCTACGACCGGGGCGCGGAGGAACCGACCCTCTACTCGCCGGTGCTCGGCCGGGCCATCAGCGGCCCGAAGGCCGGGACCCCCTTGCAGCGCATCGGGGGCGTCAACCTGTGCAGCTGGCGGGACTGGCTCGAGCAACACCCGGACACCACCCTCGCCCTCCCGGAACCCACCTCGAACAAGCGGTACAAGGCATTCTCCTACCTGAGGTACTACAACGACTTCGCGGACAGCCTGAAGTACCCGGTGGTCCCGCTTCCCGAGAAGGGAACGAGGGATGGCACCCTTCCCAGGCTCAAGGCCAGGGTGGTGGCGGTCACCGCGGGCGGGGAGCGCAGGGTCTGGCCGGTCACGCTTCTGGTCAGGGCGCTGGAGGCGAGGGGGGCCGAGGAGGGCACGATCCGGGTCGCGCAGGGGGATGCGCAGCTCGAGTTCGTGGTGCGCAAGCTTCCCCAGTCGGCCCACGTGCGAACGGTGGACGGCAGCGAGGCGGTCATCGAACCCAGGTTGTTCTTCTCGTGGTGGAGTGCCCATCCGGAGACGACGATGGGCGAGCTGGTCCGGGCCCTGCCCGCGGACGCGGTGATCACTCCACGAGCCGCGGGGGGCGGCTGAGCGGGCTTTCACCCCCCCATGCCCCAGAGCAGCAGTGCGTAGAGCAGCACCCATGCCACGTCCAGGAAGTGCCAGTACATCCCGCAGTAGACCAGTCCCCGGCGTCGATCCGGCGGCCCCTGGTAGCGGCCCTTGAAGGCGTTGCAGGTGGTCAGCACCAGCGGCCCCAGCCCCCCCAGCACGTGCAGCGCGTGGATGCCGGTGAGTATGTAGAAGAGCCAGGCGTACAGCGAGGAGTTGAAGCTCAGGTTCGCCTCCACCAACTGGTCCCATGCGGCGATCTGGCTCGCCAGGAACCCCGCCACCAACAGCACGGTGAGGAGCATCCACCGGCCCACCGCGGCCGGGCCGCCGGACCGCGAGGCGACGCGGCTCGCCTGCCACAGGGTCCCGGAGGAGGTGATCAGCAGGACCGTCGACAGGATGAGGATCGGGGGGACGCCAGGGGAGTCCGGGGGTCGCCAGTCACCCTCGCTGACCAGCTGGAGTCGAACGACGATGTAGGCGATCGCCACCGTGGCGAACACCATGGCGAGGGACACGATGAACAGCCACATCGCGAGTCGCCCGGCGGCCACTCTCCGATCGGGATCCGGAATGGGGTCGTCGCCGCCGTGCAGGAGCGATTGCCACGAGGACGCTGGTTGACGGGTGGCGTTCACGTCGTTGGGTCGCCGTGGGTCAACCGGGGGATGAGAGCCCGGTCTGTTTGGTGATTGGCGCTTCCGGCGCCTTCGCGTCCAGCACCTCCTGGACGCGGGCGGGATTGCCCGTGTAGAGGGTCGCGGCGTTCTGCTTGGTGTCGATGACCGTCAGGGCGATCAGCAGCACCACGAAGGAGATGCAGGCCACGAAGACGATCTGGTTGAACGGCCGGTCCCACCAGAGGTGCATGAAGAACAGCGCCACCAGACTCGCCTTGAGGACCGCGATGCCGATGGCGATGACGATGTTGAACTCACCGACGTCGATGTAGCGCACAGCGACCGTGAGGACGGTGAGCACCAGGAGGGCGAGCGTGGTCCAGACCAGAGTCGACATGGGCACCAGGTGCCCCACGATCGGGTGCGTGTCGTCGGTGCGGTGCTGGGCGTGTGCGCGGCTGGCCATGTACGGCGTTCCTCGGGGGTGGGTCCGGCAGATCGGTCAGTGAATGAGGTAGAAGAGCGGGAACAGGAAGATCCAGACGAGGTCGACGACGTGCCAGTAGAGGCCTCCGAGGTCGACGGGAGCGTAGTAGCGATGGTCGAAGTGACCCTTGGTGCCCCGGAGGATCAGCCATCCGATCATCACCATCCCGACCACCACGTGGATGCCGTGGAGCCCGGTCATCGCGTAGTAGATGGCGAAGAACCGGTGGGTGTTGACCGGGAGGTCCTGGTCCTCGAGGTGCGGCTTGTCGGAATAGACGACCTCACCCGCCGAGGCGCGCTCCGCCTTGATCTTCTCCTCGGGCTTGACGGCGGAGAGTCCTCCCGGACCGATCGCGGACTGGGCCATGCTGACGGCGTCCGTGGGTGGCATGGGGGCGAGCCGCGGCTCGGGGACGTCGGGAAGGCTCGCGGAGCGTTCGGCGCTGAGCAGGGCCGCCTCGTCGGCCGCGGCGCGGGCATTCTCGTCCTGGACGGTGCTGGCCTGGCCGTCCTCTCCGACGGCGGCGGCTTCCGCGCCGTCGACCGGGTAGTAGAAGGACGGGCCCCAGTTGAGATTGACGTGGATCTTGTGCTCGTACTCGAAGTACTTGATCCCGAGGAACCCGGCGGCCCCGAAGAGGGTCAGCCAGAGGGAGATCAGCATCAGGACCTTCCGACCGCGCTGCGCGAAGTGGACGGCCGCCGCCATGGAGAGCGAGCTCAGGATCAGCACCGCGGTGTTGATCCCACCGAGGATGGTGTCGAGGTACTGGCTGGCGTAGGAGAAGAGTTCCGGATCGTTGGCGCGAAGGATGGTGTACAGCGCGAACAGGGCACCGAAGAACAGGATCTCCGTGCCCAGAAAGAGCCACATGCCGAGCTTGACCGACTCGTACTGCTGGTTCGGGGTGTCGAAGTGATGTGCCTGGAACGGCAGGTCGGAGTCGTGGCTCTGGTCCAGTCCGGGCGTCTCTTCGGGTTTGCTGTCGATGGCGGTCAAGAATGTGCCCTTGCTGGCGCTGGTCGGGGTCAGTGCGCTGGTGGCAGGTTAGCTGATTCCTCGTCGCGAATCACCACGTACCCCTGCTCCTCCTCGCTCCAGTGGACGGCACGGAAGTCGTAGCAGTCCCCTACCGAGGGGGTCACCTTGAAGTTGTCGTGGGGCGGGGGCGAGGTGCACTGCCACTCGAGGCTCCGTCCGCCCCAGGGGTTGGCGGGGGCCTTGCGTCCGTAGAACAGCGAGTGCAGCAGGTAGGCAGCAGTCAGGAAGAAGCCGGCGGCCATCACGTAGGACCCGATGGTCGAGATCAGATGGTAGGAGGCGAACTCGGGCTGGTAGTCGTAGTAGCGACGAGGCATCCCGTGGCTGCCGAGCATGAACTGGGTGAAGAAGGTCACGTTGAACCCGACGAAGACGAGCACGAAGGCGATCCTGCCGAGCGTCTCGTCGAACATCCGGCCGAACATCTTGGGCCACCAGTGGTGGAGTCCCCCGATGAAGGCGATGAGTGCCGAACCCATCATGACGTAGTGGAAGTGCGCCACCACGAAGTAGGTGTCGTGAAGGTGCACGTCGACGTTCAAGGTGCCGAGATAGATGCCGGTCAGCCCGCCGATCGTGAACAGGAAGATGAAGCCGAGCGCGTAGAGCATCGCGGTGTTCAGGGCGATCGACCCCTTGTAGAGGGTGGCGAGCCAGTTGAAGACCTTGATCGCGGAGGGCACCGCGACGCTGAAGGTGATCGCGGAGAATATCGTGTTCATCAGGGCGCTCTGTCCCGAGGTGAACATGTGGTGGCCCCACACCAGGAAGCTGAAGACCGCGATCGCCACCGAGGAGTACGCGATGAACGTGTACCCGAAGATGTGACGGTGGCTGTGGACGGAGATCAGCTCCGAGATGATGCCCATGGCGGGGAGGATCATGATGTAGACCGCGGGGTGGGAGTAGAACCAGAAGAAGTGCTGGAACAGCACCGGGTCACCACCCATCGCGGGGTCGAAGATTCCGATCTGGAACACGCGCTCGAGGCCGACCAGCATCAGGGTGATGGCCAGAACCGGGGTGGCCAGGATCTGGATCAGGGCCGTCGCGTAGAGCGCCCAGAGGAACAGCGGCATCCGGAACCAGGTCATGCCCTTCGGACGCATCTTGTGGACCGTGACGATGAAGTTCAGTCCGGTGAAGATGGAGCTGAAACCGAGGATGAACACCCCGAAGATCACGGGAACCACCCCGCCCAGCTCGGTCTTGGTCGAATACGGGGTGTAGAACGTCCAACCGGTGTCGAACCCGCCGAAGAGGAGGGCGAGCACGGTGAAGACCGCCCCGATGATCCAGAGGTGGAAACTGAACAGGTTGAGACGCGGGAACGCCACGTCCTTGGCCCCGAGCATGATCGGCAGCACGAAGTTGCCCAGGGATCCAGGGATGCTGGGAATGATCACCAGGAACACCATCACCGCCCCGTGGAGGGTGAACATGATGTTGTACGTCTGGGGTTCGATGATCGTCTGGCCGGGAGCGATCAGCTCCGTGCGGATGATCAGGGCGAAGATCCCGCCCACCAGGAAGGACACCAGCACCCCGAGCAGGTACATGGCCCCGATCCGCTTGTGATCGAGGGTGAAGACCCAGGAGGCGACTCCCTTGGTCCAGGTGAGGTAGTTGTCCACCGGAGGGGTCCCGGTGACTGGCGGGGATCCTGCGAGATCGCCTGGTCGTGGTGCGTCGATGGTGGTCATGGTTCAGTTCCGGTTCGAAGGCCCGTCATTCAGTCGCTGCTTCGGCGGGTGCTTGTGGGGTGTCCGCGGGTGCCTGCGTGGCGTCCACGGGTGCTTGTGGGGTGCCCGCGTCTGCCTGCGAGGCGTCCGCGGGTGCTTGGGGAGCGGACGCGGGCGCTTGTGGGGTGCTCGCGGCGGCGGGGGGTGAGCTGGCTTCGATGGCTGCGGCCTTGGCCTCGGCGATGCGCGACTGGGCCTCCTCGATCTTCGCCTGGTCCTTGAACGAGCCGTCGGGGTTGAACTCGTCGAGGTTCTTCATCATGCCGATGACCGCGTCGATGCCACGGTCGTTCAACTGGCCCTGGAAGGTGGGCATCTGGTTTCCGTAGCCCGCGACCAGCAGGGCACCGGGGTTGTAGATCGATTCCCGGATGTAGGCCTCGGGGGTCTCGTACAGCTTCCCGGGACCGATGTAGTCCGAAAGCTTGTTCTTGCCCGCGATGAACCGCGTCCCGCCCGAGACATCGCCTTCGCCCTTGGCGACCCGCTCCCAGATGCCCGGCAATCCGTTGCGCGGCCCCCAGCTGGGGCCGCTCCCGTCGGAACCATCGATGGTGTGGCAGGTGGCGCAGCGCTTGTACAGCTTGGGACCGGCCATGTAGTACAGATCCTGCTCGGGGATCACGTCCAGCCAGCGGGCCTGCTCCTTGGTCCAATCCTCGAAGCGATCCTCGGGGAACACGCGGACGTGCACGTTCATGTTCCAGTGGCTGTCGCCGCAGTACTCGGTGCAGAAGAGCCAGTAGAAGTCCGACTCGTCGTCGGGGTCGTTCTCGGCATCAGACTCGAACCACATGTAGGTGTACCGGCCGGGCACCACGTCCTGCTTCATGCGGAAGTCCGGGATGTAGAGGCTGTGCAGGACGTCCTTGCTGCGCATGACGAGCTGCACGGGCTTGCCGGCGGGGATGACCAGTTCCGAGGTGGACTTCGCTCCGTTGGGGTACTCGAATTCCCACGCCCACTGCTGGGCGGTGACGTTGATCTGGTAGGCCTCCTTGGGAGGGGTCCTGACGTCGAGGTAGCCGATGAATCCCATGAAGAAGATGCCGACCAGCAGAAGGGTCGGGATGATCGTCCAGGTGACCTCGAGGGTGGTGTTGTGGACGGGGCCCTCGCTGAACACCACCTTCTTGCCGCGCTGGCGGTACTTCAGGACGAACCAGACCAGCGCCAGGGTCACCACTCCGAAGAAGAAGTAGTTGATCCAGTTGATGACGTAGAAGGACAGGTCGATGAAGGACGACTGCTTCGAGGCGCCCTCGGGCATCCAGAAGTTCGCTGGAGTGGGCTCTGCGCCGGTCTCCGCCACAGCGAGGGAAAGGCCCTCGAGCAAGGTGCACAGCAGGATCATTGCTGCCCTCCCGATATGAGACCGACCTTGGTCTCGGTTTCATTCTTGGGGTCCTGCCCGGTGCCACGGGAGCGCCCGCGATCGGAGAACCACATCCAGCCCAGGCCGCCGCCGATCACGAGCAGGGTGACCACCCCGCCGATCTGCATGAGGCGGATGGCCACGAGGACGTAGCTCCGGGAATCGGGGTCGTACACGTGGCACCAGAGGATGAAGCGGTCGAGGGTCGAACCGATCCGTCCCTCCCCGGCCTCGAGCAACGACATGCGCATGGTTCCGGGATTCTGGGTGGCGCCGTAGAGGTAGCGGGAAAGCCGGCCGTCGGGCGTCACGACGAAGAGTCCCGCGGCGTGGGCGTACTCGCCGTCCGGCTGGAGTCGATAGCGGAACCCGATCGCGTCGGAGACCGCCTTGGAGCTCTCGGCGGGTCCGGTCAGGAAGTGCCAGCCCTTGCCGCTCTGTCGACGGTCGTACATGAGGACGTAGGAGGTGCGCTTGGCGGCGGCAAGCTCCGCCGACTCCTCGGGATTGATGCTGATCGAGACCACGTCGAACTCCTTGCCGGTGGTCCAGTCGAGCTTCCGGAGGGTCTCGGTCATCTCGTTGAGCACGAGGTTGCAGAGCTGCGGACACTTGAAATAGCCCATCTGCAGCAACACGGGGCGCTCGCCGGTGAACAGGTCGCCGAGCTTGATGGTCTCCCCGGACTGGTCCACGAATTCCGCGTCGAGGGGCAGCTCGGCGTTGATCTTCTCGACGATGTCCACGCCTTCGAGCTCGTGGGGGACCTCGCCGGTCGACTGGGCGCCGGCGAGGGACGCCAGGCCGCTGCAGCAGAGGAGAGCGAGGAGACTGGATCGGATCGGATTCCTCATCGCTGCTCGCCTCCTGTTCCGGGTTCGGCCATCACCAGCGGCGCTTCCTCGCCCGCGGGGGCCGAGGCCTGGGGCTGGGGCTGGGGAGGGGTGGAGACGGTCAGTTCCATGGCACGCTCGATCGGGATCCTGATCTTGGTCTCGGCGTCCGCTTCGGTTCCACCCATGGGGACCACTTGATAGCTCTCGTACTCCTGCAGCAGAGCCTCCTGCGAACTCCGGAGGGTGCTGAGCTGTTCGGCGGGACGATCGATGACCTTGGCCCGGACCTCCCGCCCCTGGAAGGAGAAGAACACCACGGCCACCGCGACGATGGTGATCGTGAGGAGCACGAAGCTCACGAGCATGAGGAACCAGGTCCATCCGGACTCGGGGTCGTCGAGCTGCTCGGGCTCGGTCGCGAGTTGTCCTTGTTCTGCGATCATCAGGAGGGCCTTGGTGGAATTCAGTGGGGGTTCAGGGCCAGTACGCACAGGAGGATCAATAGTTCTCGAAGTGGAGGGAGTTGTTCAGCCAGGGGTCCTTGCGACAGAGAAGCGGGTGCGAACGAAGTCTCCCGATGGTCACGGCCGCGAAGAGCGAGAGCATGCCGACCATCAGAAGCCAGTTGACGGGGCGGAGCAGGCCCGCCTTCTCAGAAGCATAGGCCTCGGCGGCTCCATCGTAGGTGGCAAAGGAAGCAAGATCGTGGGGAATCGTCGGCATAACCAGCCAATAAACGTCCAACCAGCCGAAAAAGAGCATCCAGCCCGCGGCCACCAGCAGGGTCTTCCAGTCCCGCTTCGGGTGCTTGGAGATCAGAAACACGAAGGGGATGCAGAAATGGCCGAAGAGCAGCCAGATGCTCAGCCAGCCCCACTCCCCGAGCTGCCTGGCGAGGAACCAGCCGGTTTCCTCGGGGATGTTGGCGTACCAGATCAGCATGTACTGGCTGAAGCCGATGTAGGCCCAGAAGATCATCCCGAAGGCGAAGAGGAACTTGCCCATGTCCTGGTAGTGCTCGCGGCTGATCAGGTTGACCAGGTAGCCGTTCCGCTGAAGGAGCAGGCAGACGATGATGATCGTCGAGAAGCCGCAGGTCGCGGTCCCGCAGAAGAAGTACACGCCGAACATGGTGCTGAACCAGCCCGGCGAGAGGGACATGATCCAGTCGAAGGCGGCGAAGGTGATGCTCACTCCGAAGAGGATGGCCGCGGGCGGTGCCATCTTCTGCATGGCCCGGGTGGCGGCGAGCCCGCCGTCGCGTCCCTGTCGGATCGAGGCCCTGAGGAACCAGGTGCCGAGGAACGCCCAGATGACGAAGTAGCACACGGCACGGATCATGAAGAACGGGACGTTGAGGTAGGCAAGCTTGCCCTCGACGAGGTGCGCCTCGGCCGGGGCCTCCTCGAAGAGCATGCCCATGTCGGACCAGGGGAGCAGCTTGCCGGCCGAACCGGTGAGCACCAGCACCGCGATGGGGATGAACCCGATCCAGAGCCAGTTCAGGTTGGAGGCCAGGACCTCGGCGGGGCGCCGGATGACCGTGCTCCATCCCGCCTTGGTCAAGTGCTGGATGAAGACGAAGAACAGAGCCCCGAGCGGGATCTGGAGCACGAAGATCCAGTTCTGGAGCCAGCATCGCCAGAACAGCGACCACTTCATGAGCCCGGTGACCGGAAGCAGGATGGCGGCGAGCAGGCACAGGAACGCGACCGCGAAGCAGACTCTGCGAGCCAGCTGGCCGGTGGCACCGAGTTCGATGTTCCGGGCATCGAGGCTGATTGTGGCGGGTGCGTGGATCATGGCTCGATGCGTGCGCGTTCCTGGGAAGGGACATCCTGAATGGTGGCATCCTGCGACTTCTGCAGGGCCTTCACGTAGGCGGCGATCGTCCAGCGGTCGTACGGGGGGATCTGGGCCGCGTAGCCGGCCATGTTCCGGATTCCGTGGGTGATCGTGTTGTAGACCTGGCCGACGGCCTGGTCCCGGACCTCGGGGTCGTGGAGGCTCTTGGCCTGGACCCAGGCCGTGCCGTAGACGGGGCCGTCTGCGTTGGCCATGGCGGCCATCGCCCTCTGGTTCACGATTCCGTCGCCATAGCCCGAGTAGCCGTGGCAGGCCGAACAGAAGATGTTGTAGCGCTCGCGCCCTCGCTTCAGGGTCTCCATGCTGAGCGGCACCATCTCGGGGATCGCGGCGGCCCATGCATCATCAACCACGCCCTCGCTGAAGTGGACGTCGTCCATCGACTGCCCCACCGCCACCACTCCGGGGATCTGGGGGCGCATCGCACGATCGTCCGCGAAGAGGGGATTCACGGTCTGGGTGTCGAACCGCGGCTGGTAGTCCATGTCCTGCACGATGTGGATCGGGCGACCGCTGGAGGGGGCCGACCGGGTCCAGGCCACGACCGCGAAGGGCATCATGGCCAGGGTGCCGATCAGCACGGTTGCAAAGACCACGATTCTGGGCGGGAGCATGTTGCGCATTGGGTCAGTCCTGGACTTCCTCGACGGCCACCGGATCGAGGGACTTCAGGAACTCGGCGGTACGGCTCCTGAAGTAACGGGGATCTCGCGCCTCGATGACCACGAAGAACCGGTCGTCGCTGGCACGCCGGAAGCGCTTGCTGCGGAACAGCGGGTGGTACAGCTGCGGAAGCCCATTGAAGGCGAACATGAGCCCCACGGTGGTGAGCGCCGAGAAGAGGATGGTCAGCTCGAACATCACCGGGATGAAGGCGGGGGTGGAGAGGAGGGGCTTGCCGGAGATCAGATAGGGATACCCGGTGACCCAGACAACCGCCCAGAACGACCAGTCGCTCGCGTTCGTGAAGGCCTGGAGGAGGAAGGCGGTGCAGGTGCCCGAAAGCCCCATGAAGAACACGATGATCGGCAGGATGGTCTGCCGGATCCCCATCGCCTTGTCGAGGCCGTGGACGGGGAAGGGCGTGCAGCAGTCCCACCACTTGTAGCCCTCGTCGCGAACGCGCTCGGCGGCCTTCACGATCTGCGCCGGGGTCTCGAACTCGGCGATCAGACCGTACGGCTTGGGCTTGCTGGGGTCCGCGGGCCTCGCGACCCGGGTCTTCTCTGGTTTGGTGGTGATGATGCTCATGACCGCACCTCCGCGGTGGTGGATTCGTGGGCTTCGTCGTGGTGATCCTCGCCGTAGTGCGGATCCGCCTGGGGCATCACGGCCTTCACTTCGGCGATCGCCACCATCGGCACGAAGCGGCAGAAGAGCAGGAAGAGGACCATGAACAGCCCGAAGCTGCCGAAGAAGGTGCCGATGTCGACCCAGGTCGGGGTGAAGACGTCCCAGGAGCTGGGAAGGAAGTCGTTGGCCAGGCTGGAGACGATGATCACGAAGCGCTCGAACCACATGCCCACGTTCACGAAGAGGCTCAGGACGAACATGATTGGTATGGAGGTGCGCAGCCTCTTGGACCAGAAGAGCTGGGGGGTGATCACGTTGCAGCTGACCATCAGGAAGTACGCCCACCAGTACTGGCCGAACGCGCGATTGATGAACGCGAACTTCTCGTAGATCGCCCCGGAATACCAGGCGATGAAGAACTCCATCGCGTAGGCGTACCCGACCATGCACCCGGTCACCAGGACGACCTTGTTCATGTTGTCCAGGTGGCGCAGGGTGATGAGGTTCTTCAGGCCGAATATCTCGCGGGCGGGGACCGCGAGGGTCACCACCATGGCGAAGCCGGAGAACACCGCGCCGGCCACGAAGTACGGCGGGAAGATGGTGGTGTGCCAGCCCGGGAGCTGGCTGGTCGCGAAGTCGAAGGACACCACCGAGTGGACGGAGAGCACCAGCGGGGTCGAGAGGGCGGCGAGCAGCAGGTAGGCACGCTCGTAGCGATGCCAGTGCCGGTTGCTGCCGCGCCAGCCGAGGGCGCACGCACCGTAGACCACCTGCTGGATCTTGCCCTTGGCGCGATCGCGGATGGTCGCGAGATCCGGGACCAGGCCGGTGAACCAGAACATCAGGGAGACCGTGAAGTAGGTGCCGACCGCGAAGACGTCCCAGAGCAGCGGACTCCTGAACTGAGGCCACATCTCCATCTGGTTCGGAAGCGGGAACAGCCAGTAGACGACCCAGACCCTGCCGACGTGGATGCCGGGGAAGATGCCCGCGCAGATCACCGCGAAGATGGTCATCGCTTCGGCGAAGCGGTTGATGCCGGTTCGCCACTTCTGGCGGAACAGGAACAGGATGGCGGAGATCAGCGTGCCTGCGTGACCGATGCCGACCCAGAACACGAAGTTGGTGATGTCGTAGGCCCACATCACCGGGTTGTTGAGGCCCCAGACACCAACCCCGGTGACGATGAGGTAGAGGACGCAGAATCCGAGCAGGCCCATCAGGCCCAGCCCCGCAGCGAAGCAGACGTACCAGGCCATGGGGGTGCGACGGGCTTCCGCGACCTGGCACACCTGTTGCGTGACCTGGTTGAATCGATCCATGTTGAGGACCAGCGGCTGGCGGACGCCCGGCTGGTCATCGGTGTTGTCGGTGATCGGGCGGTTGACGCCCGGCTCGAGGTTGATCGAGGTCATGAGCCGACCTCCCTCGAACCGTTCGCGACCCCGTTCTGCGGCGTGGCCATCGCGTGGCCATCGCCGTGGTCGTGATCATGGTCGTCGCCATGACCGTGGCCGTGACCGTCGCCATGACCGTGTCCGTGGTCGTCGCCATGACCGTGTCCGTGGTCGTCGCCGTGGCCGTGGCCGTCGCCGTGACCATGGCCGTGGCCGTGGCCGCCCTTCACGTAGATCGCCCGGTCGGCGACCGGGTTCGTGATCCGGGTGAGGTACTTGAGGCGGGGCTTGGTGTTGAGCTCGCCGAGCAGGTCGTAGGTCCGTGCGCTCTTGAAGGCCTTCGAGACGCGGCTGTCGGGATCGTTGAGGTCCCCGAACGTGATCGCTCCGGTCGAACAGGCTTCCTCGCAGGCGCAGCGGATGACCCCGTCGGGGATCGTCCAGTCCTTCCCGGTCGCCCCCCCACCGGCGCGAGCCCACTCGTTCTTGTACTTGATCTTGGCCTCGGCGATGTTCTGGGCGCAGAACGAGCACTTCTCCATCACGCCGCGGCTGCGGACGGTGACGTCGGGATTGAACTGCATGCGCCGCCACTCATTCGGACCCTGGCTGGTGTAGTACTGCGGCTTGACTGCGAACAGGCCCTCCTGCTCGCGCACCGGTTCCCTTCGCTGGTAGTCGAACCAGTTGAAGCGTCGGACCTTGTAGGGACAGTTGTTGCTGCAATACCGGGTCCCGATGCATCGGTTGTAGACCATGACGTTGAGGCCGTCGTGGTCGTGCACCGTGGCGGCCACCGGGCAGACCTGCTCGCAGGGGGCGTTCTCGCAGTGCACGCAGCAGACCGGCTGGGCGACGACCTGGTCGGGACGAGAGGCGGTGCCGCCCTTGAAGTAGCGGTCGATGCGCAGCCAGTGCATCTCTCGGCCCCGGATGACCTGGTCCTTGCCCACGACCGGGATGTTGTTCTCCGCCTGGCATGCGACCACGCATTCGGAGCACCCGATGCAGGTCGTCAGGTCGATCGACATCGCCCAGCGGAACTTTGCGCCGGCGAGATTGGTCTCCTCCCAGAGCGAGAGCGAGTGCGCGATGTGTCCGATTCCCTTGTTGAAGGCGGGATCGTCCTGATACATCTCCAGGGACCCTTCACGGACGATGGTCGGAAGACGCTGCTGAATGCCCGCCTCGGGAACCGAAGGGATCAGCGAGCCGTAGATGCCGTGGTCCTGGGTGGTCGCCAGCGGGTAGGTCTCGCCGGTGCGGGTGATGGAGACCTTCCGGCGAAGGTGCATGCCGTCGCTGGTGCGCAGGGGATAGAGATTGAACCCGGCATCCTCCGCGATGACCCCGGATTCGGGCCCCTGCCCGTAGCCGATGGTCATTGAGCAGGAGTTCTCAGCCATTCCGGGCATGACCATCGCCACGGTCTCGATCGTGGTGCCTCCCGCCTCGAGGGAGACCATGTCGCCGTGCTTGACCCCCTGCTCGCCCGCTAGCCTGGGGCCGAGGTAGAGCGCGTTGTCCCAGGTCAGCTTCGAGACCGGATCCGGAAGCTCCTGCATCCATCCGACGTTCCCGAATCGGCCGTCGAAGACCTTGCCGTCGTGGCAGATGACGAGTTCGATGGAGTCCTGGTCGACCGGCGCCAGCGAGTCGAGCATCGACCGAGCTCCCGAGGGATCGGCCCTGGGAAGGACCAGGGCGTAGCCGGTGTCCGGCTCGTACCCACGCGCGAGGATCTTTCGCCAGGCGCGTTCGAAGGCGTAGTCGTCGGTGGCCCCGTTCCGTGCGGCGGCGTTGGCACGCACGATCTCGAGTCCGGTGGCGGGCGACTGCCCGAGCATCGACGCCATGAGTTCGAGTGTGCTGCGCCCGCCCTGCGAGGTGTCCACCATGGGGTAGATGAGGGGCTGGACGAGCGAGATGGTCCCGTCGAAGGCCCGGGCATCACCCCATGCCTCGAGGTAGTGGGCGGAGGGCACGATCCAGGTCACGCTGGGGGCGATCGAGGTCAGGCAGCCATGCGACCCCACGAAGACGACTTCCTCCACCTTCTCGAGGGCGGCGGAGAATTCGAGGTCCGCGGGGGCGTCGTAGCAGGGATTGCCCTCCATGATGAAGAGGGTCCTGACCTTCCCCGCGTTCATCGCCTCGGTCAGGGCGGTGATCGCCTCCAGGCGGGTCGGCTGGTCGGGAAGCGCTCGATACGAGACCGTCTTGCCGAGGTTGCCGAGCTTCTGGTTGATCAGGGCCACCGCCGCGTGGACCGCGGGGGGTTGCCCTTCGCCGGCCAGGACCACGCACCGACCCGGATGCGACGTCAGGTCCGCGATGGCCTGCTCGACCACGTCGAGGTCGGTGAGCTCGACCTGCTCGCCGTGGTCCTCGTAGACGCGATTCACCGCGGAGGAGAGGGAGCCCTCGAGGTCGGGAGAGCCTCCCTTGGAACCGTCGAGGCGCTCGAGGATCAGGGTCGCGAGGTGGGGGATGCTGCCGGAACGGACCGCGACCCGCTCGTCGGCGGCCATGCCGGTGACGGTGAGCATCGACTCCATCTGGTAGACCCGCGACATGGTCGACTGCTTCGGATCCCCGGCGAGCCGCCGCAGCTGGGCCCAGGCATGACCGTTGTTGGTGCTGTTGGCGCCCGTACCGAGGAAGTCGGCATCGAGCGAGACGACGATCTCGGCCTTGTCGAGGTGCGGGACGACCTGGTGCGGGGCACCCAGTACGGCCTTGGTGCCCAGGCGCTCGTTGTCGTCGTTGATCGCCTCCCACTCGACCCAGGTCGCCTGGGGCATTGCTTCCGCGAAGCTGGACTTCATGCGGACCATCGAGGGACCATCCTGGGCCCGGGACAGGACCGCGAGGCCCTGGCCGGAGGCGTGGGTGGCGACCCGCTCGCCCATCCACGTGGTGAAGCTGGACCAGTCGCTGGGGCTGCCCTTCCTGGTGAGGACGCGCAATCGCTCGGGATCGTAGAGCTGGAGCACCGTGCCCTGGACCATGGAACCGCAGGCATTGGACGACTGCGCGGGGTTCCCTCCGTTGCCGCGGAGGTAGATGGGTCGCCCGTCGTAGCTGCGCACCAGCACCGGGTAGGCGGTGCCGCCGATCTCGCAGCTGGAAGCGTATTCAACGGAGACGCCGGGATCACGGTCGGAGGGACGCTTGGCGTACGGGGCGATCTTGGTCTCGGGCAGGCGCCGACAACCCGTGAACCCGAGGCCGGCCAGAGCGAATCCGGCACCCATGATCTTCATGAAGTGGCGACGATCATCGCCTTCGAGGTTCTGGGCGCCCTCCTGGAACTCCCGGGCGGTGCGTTCCTGGAATTCCTCGGACTGCGCGAGGTCCTCGAGGCTTCGCCACAGCTCGCGACCGCGCAGGTTCGGCGACAGCCCGGTGGACGGCGGGGTGCCGTCCCGGGTGGTCCTGCTGGATGTCGGTCGCGAATCCTGCACGTGGGGCTCCGGTCGTCCTGCCTAGCGGTGGCAGGTCGAGCAGTTCTCAGAGGGGTTGATGTGGTAGAGATCGAGGACCTTGGCCCGTTCCTGCGCGATCTTCTCGCGCTCCTGCTTCAACGCGTCACCGGTGAGGCCGAGGGCGAGGCCCCAGGTCATGTTCGTGACCTGGTCGACGGGCCGGAGGTTCGGCTCGGGGTTGCGGTGGCAGTCGAGGCACCAGCCCATGCTCAGTGGCTCGGCCTGGTAGACCTCCTCCATCTGGTCGATGCGACCGTGGCATGAGACGCACCCGACGCCGCGGTTCACGTGGGCCTGGTGGCTGAAGTACGCGTAGTCGGCGACGTGGTGGACCTTGACCCACTCGATGGGGAGTCCGGTCTCGTAGCTGGCCAGCACGCCTTCGAGCTTGGGGCTCTCCGGCTTCACCAGGGTGTGGCAGTTCATGCAGGTCTGGGTCGCGGGCACCGCGGCGTGGCTTGCACGTTCAACGGTGTTGTGGCAGTACCGACAGTCCATGCCGAGCTCGCCGGCGTGCAGCGCGTGGCTGAACGGAACGGGTTGCTCGGGCTGGTACCCCACCTCGAGGGTCTTCGGGCTGAATCCGTACGCCACGAAGAACGCCACGTACAAGGGAGCGATGCCTCCGACGATCGCAAGCAGCGGAAGCAGTGCGTTCGACCAACGTGGAAACAGGAACCGACTCATGAGCCAGGCTCCCGGGAATTCGTTGGGTTCGTGCTATTTTTCACAAGCGGGGGTGCAGGGGTCATTGCGAAACGGCAGAAAGGAAGTGCGGTTCATGGCGTTAGGAGACTCTGGAGCAAATCGATGGGCAATGTCGCAGGCTTGCCAGCAGGAAGATGAAGGCACATTGTCATCGACTGTCAGCAATAAAAAACTGCAATTGCTGAGCACCCAATGATAGCCGGGACCGCGCGACTCCGGCAACCAAACTGGGGCAGATAGTCGCCGAGAATACGTCTCAATTACGCGAAGAAAATGAACGTTTTAGAGACGAAATCGTTCCTTCAAACCGGCGATTCCGTCGGCCTCCCCGATGACCGTCAGACGGTCGTTCTCGCAGAGCACCATGTCGGCCCGGGGGATGAGGGTCGCCGCCCCCCGACGGACGATGGCCACGAGGCAGCCGGAGGGGAATCCGAGGTCCCGGATCCGACTGCCGATGAGCGCCTCGCAGGGGGCGGAGGCCTGGGACAGCACCAGGGTGAAGTACCGCTCATCCTGCAGGAGGTGCTCCCGCAGCTCCTCGGGACCGCTGGCCGCCAGCCAGTCCTGGATGAAGTCCTCGCGGTCGACGGATGCCGCGAGCTGGGCGAGCAGCCGCAGGTGCTCTGCGGGCTGGCCGCTCGGGCTCAGGAGGAAGAACAATGCGAAGATGGTGTGGGTCTGGCCCGCGGTCGTCACCGAGTTGACGCTGACCTTCATTCCGGTCCGCGCCCTCACGATCACCAGCTGGGGAGACTCGATCCCGTCGACCCGGAGGTGGGGAAGCGCGACCCCCGAGGCGACCGGGGTCGCGCCGCTCCGCAACCCGTCCATGAAGCCCGTGACCAGCAGATTCGAGTCGAGCGAGGCGGACTGGCCGAGCAGGTGGGAGGCCTCCCGCGAGATCGACTCGAAGTCGCTGGCGGGCTGGGCCTCGAGCACCGGGCAGGTGGCGATGATCTCGTCGAACTCGTCGGGATCATGCGCGGTTCGTTCCTTCAGGATCCCGCGCAACTCGTGGTCGAGCCCCTCGAATCGCCGCTGCCCGAGACGCTCGAAGACGTGGTAGATCGCTCCCTGTCGATCCACCTTGGGATTCGCGTAGGCGAAGTACCAGATCACGCCGATCACCACGAGACCGATCGCGAACAGGGTGGGCATCGTCCCCATCTCGGTGATCAACCAGCAGGAGCCGAAGATCCCGGCGAGGGGCACCCAGGGATAGAGGGGGGTGCGGTAGGTGGGATCGTAGGAGGGGATGTTGCTTTCGCGCATCACGATCACCGCGAGGCAGATCAGGGCGAAGAGCGCCAGCTGGAACGCGCTCGCGAGCTTGGCGATGGAGATCACGTCGAAGGCCGCGATGTACAGGATCACCGCGGCGACGGTGATCAGCAGTGAACGAGTCGGGACCCCGGCCTTGTTGATGCCCTTGAAAACACTGGGAATCAAGTTGTCCCGGCTCATCGCGAGGGGGTAGCGGGAGGAGCTGAGAATCCCCGCATTGGCGGCGGAGATGAAGGCGAGGAGGGCCGCGATGGTGATCAGCACCAGCCCCGTGGAGCCCGCGAAGGAGCCCGCGGCGTCGGCGAGGGGCGTGTAGCTGTCACTGAGCTCGGGACCGGGGGTGACGCCCACGATCACGACGATCCCGAGGAGGTACACCAGGAACGCGACGCCCAGCCCGAGGAACACCCCGAGGGGGAGGTTCCGCTGGGGATTCTCGATCTCCTCGGCGAGGCTCGGGACCTTGCTGACCCCGACGTAGCTGATGAAGACCAGGCCCGCGGTGGCGAGGATGTCGGGTGCGCCCTTCTGAAAGAAGCCATCGAAGCGCGAGAACTCGATGGAGAAGCTCCCCTGAAGGAGGAACCAGCCCAGCAGCCCCAGCAGGAAGATCACCAGCAGGTTCTGGAAGCGGGTCGTCGCCTTGGTGCCCAGGAGGTTGAGCAGGCCGAAGAGCACCGCAAGGACGATCGCGATGAGCCTGATCGGCGAGTCCTCGAAGAACAGGCTTATGTAGGCCCCCATGCCGACCAGCGCGAAGGACGCCTTCAGGGTCAGGGCCAGCCAGGTCCCGAGGCCGCCGATGGTCCCCGCGAGCGGGCCGAGGCTCCGATCCAGGAAGAAGTACGTGCCGCCCGCCTTCGGCATCGCGGTGGCCAGTTCGACCTTGCAGAGCATCGGAGCGATCATCATCAGGGCGGCGATCGCATAGGAGAGCACCACCGCGGGGCCCGCGAGGGAGTAGGCGAACCCGGGCAGCAGGAAGATCCCGGCACTCAGCGTGGTCCCGGTCGCGACGGCGAACACGCCGAAGAGGGTCAGGTCCTTGCGGAGGGCTCCTTCTTGTGGACTCGCTGAGCTCATGAAGGCCCTTACTCTCACGTGTCCGGTGAACCAGCATCACTCGAGGCGGACGTGTTCAGTATACGCGCAAAGGGCAGGATCCAGAATCGCGGCCGGCCGGGGGATGTATCCTGACGCCATGATCGACACGCACTGCCACCTGACCTTCCCCCCCCTCCGGGCCAGGATCGACGAGATCAGACGCGCCAACCGGACGGCCGGTGTCCGGGGGATGATCACCATCGCCACGACGTGCGAGGGATGCCGGGAGAACCTCGAGCTCGCCCGCGGGTACGAGGACGTCTGGTGCAGTGCCGGCGTGCACCCGCTCTACGCGGACGAACCGATCGACTGGGAGCTGGTGCGCGAGTCGGGCCGGGATCCCCGCTGCGTGGCGTGGGGGGAGCTCGGCCTGGACATGTTCCACAAGAAGCCCGGGCTCGAGCGGCAGCGGGCGGTGCTCGAGGAGCAGCTCGCTCAGCTCGAGTGCTGGTCGAGTGACGGACTGGACAAGCCGGTGATACTCCATTGCCGGGATGCCTTCTCGGAGCTCATCCCCGTGCTCGAGTCGAGCAGCCTTCCGAACGAATCGTTCGTGTTCCACTGCTTCACGGGCGGCCCCGACGAGGCCCGGGCGGTGCTGGACTTCGGGGCCATGATCTCGTTCACGGGCGTCGCGACCTATCGGAACGCCCCGGAGGTCGCCGAGGCGGCGAGGGTGGTTCCCGAGGAGCGCATCATGGTGGAGACCGACGCCCCCTACCTCAGCCCGGAACCGGTCCGGGGAAGCCATCCGAACCTCCCGGAGAACGTGGTCCACACCGCGCGGTTCATCGCGGGACTGAGAAAAGTCGATTTCGGGTCGTTTGAAGCGGTTATCGACGCGAACGCGGAGCGTTTCTTCGGGATCGTCCTGCCCGGGTAGCGAGAAGCCAGCTCGAGGGAAGTACCCTGTTGGTCCATGCCATTGGACCAGCAGCAGGACCTGAGGACGCCCGACGGCTCGTTGATGAGCTTCGGCGATCACCTGGATGAGCTGAGGAGACGGCTCATCCTCGGCCTGGTGGTCCCGCTGCCCCTGATGATCATCCTGTTCCCGTTCGCCTCGGACATCCGGGGAGTGCTGACGAGACCGGTCTTCGGCGCGCTGCGTTCGGAGGGACTGCCCGCCCAGCTCCAGGCGATGAACCCGGCGGAGACCCTCGCGACGGACCTGAAGCTGAGCATCATCTTCGCCCTGGTGCTGGGCTTCCCCTGGATACTCTGGCAGGCGTGGAAATTCATCGAACCCGGCCTCTACCGGCAGGAACGACGGTTCGTGCACCTGTTGATCCCGGGCAGCATCGTGCTCACCCTCAGCGGCCTCGCCCTGCTCTACTTCGGGATGCTCCCGTTGATGCTGAGGGTGCTGATCGCCTTCGGGATGCCCGGGAATGTCGTGACGTATCCCGCGGGCGGCACCGGGGTCGGGGACACGGAGGCCGTGGTGGCGCCGGACGGGGTGTCGGACGAGGCGTCGAGGATCATGGTGCTCGAGGAGCGGCCGGCGGACCTCGAGCCGGGCACCATGTGGATCACTCCCGACAGCGATGAACTGAACATCGCGGTGCCGACCAGGGACGGTTCCGGGGAGGAGCTCCGGGTCCTGATGATCCCGATGGTGCCCGAGGGAATGGTCCTCCAGCAATACCGCCTGCGGGAGTACATCAACTTCATCCTCATCCTGATGGTGGGCATCTCGATCGCGTTCCAGATGCCACTGGTGATCCTGCTGATGGGATGGCTGGGGCTGATCCGACCGGAGGTGCTCGAGCGGAACCGACGCTACGCCCTCCTGGGATGCGGGGTGGTCTCCGCGGTGATCACTCCCGCGGACATCGTGAGCATGATCCTCATGCTGGTGCCGCTCTACGCGCTCTACGAACTCGGAATCCTCTTGCTGAAGGTGGCACCGGCGGACCGGGTCGCACGGGGAGCGGTCTTCAGCGGTGCCGTCGAGGACGTGCTCGGACGCTTCGAGGACGGTGAAGACGGCGGCGAGGACCCCGACGAGCCCTCCGATGACGATCCGGGGCCTCCGGGAGCGGGGCCGGAACCGGTGGGCCCGCAGGCCCCGAGCGGCCCCCCCGCCCCCGGCAACGCCCGGGACGTGGATGACGAGGGGATCCCCCCGCGTCGAGCCCCGGAAGGGACCATCGCCCACGACGAGGAGACCGACGGAGGGACCGACCGGTGAACGTGGTCGGAACCGGACATCGCCGACGATTGCGGGCCGCCGTCATGCGAGAACCCGGACCCGGGACGGACGACGTCAGTCTCTTCGACGTGGTCATGATGGAACGCGCGATGGTGCTGGCCGCCCGGGCGGCGCGGGCGGGCGAGGTCCCGGTCGGTGCGGTGGTCTACCGGGACCGGAAGGTGCTCGGGGAGGCCGCGAACAACCGGGAGCACGCCGAGGACCCGACCGGGCACGCGGAGATCGTCGCCCTCCGCCGGGCGGGACGGGAGACCGGCAGCTGGAGGCTGCAGGACTGCACCGTGGTGGTCACCCTCGAACCCTGCCCGATGTGCGCGGGTGCGATGGTCAACGCGAGGGTGGGACGCCTGGTCTACGGGGCGAGCGACCCGAAGGCCGGAGCGTGCAGCTCGTTGTACGAGATCACCACGGATTCCCGGCTGAACCACCGACCCCGGACCATCGGCGGGTTGATGTCGGACCGGTGCGGGCGGCTCCTCAGCTCGTTCTTCAGGGAACGCCGCATCGAGAGGAGGAACCGGAGAGATGGCGGATGAGCAGGAACCGGGGACCCCGTCCCCGCAACCGATGAAGGTGGTGTGCTTCGACTTCGGCGGGGTGCTGGTGGAGATCAGCCGGTCGTGGGAGGAGGCCTGCACCCGCGCCGGCCTCCGGGAGCTGGCGGACCACGGGCGGGCCAGCAGCATGCTGGTCGCCTCCGGGCACGCAGCTGGCTTCCAGAGGGGCGAGACGGGATTCCAGGAGTTCCTGGCGGAGGAGGCGCGCCGGCTGGAGGGGCGCTTCACGGAGGAACAGCTTCGAGAGGTCCATCGTCACTGGCTGATCGGGGAGGTGCCGGGGATGGACGGGGTGGTCGATCGGCTGAATGCCGCGGGGGTGCTCACGGCGTCGTTGTCCAACACCGACGCGGAGCACTGGCCGATCCTCAGGGAGATGGGCGCCATCGGGTCGCTGGCGATGCAGGGCCTCTCCTTCGAGATGGGGCTGCTCAAGCCGGAACCGGGGATCTTCCACGAGGCGGAACTCCGGTTCGACGCCTCGGCCTCGACGATACTCTTCTTCGACGACCTGCAGGAGAACGTCGACGCCGCGACGCGGTGTGGGTGGAACGCGATCAGGATCGACCCCCACGAGCGGGTGACCCCCCAGGTCGAACGCGGCCTCGCGGCCTTCGGGGTGGCGATCTGAGGGACCGGCCGCGGCCTACTCCCCGGATGGCTCCGCGCCGGGGGAGGGATCCACTCCGGAGATCAGCTCGCGAAGCAGCACCGTGGCGTAGGCGCCCCGGGGCAGATCGAAGGCGGTCCGGATGTAGGAACCGGAATTGTCCACCCCCGAGTCGATCTCGACGTTGGTGACGGGAACCCGCAGCGGGCGACGGGTCCCGCGTTCGATGAACTGCGAGGACTCGAGCTCCTCGATCCCGCACTCGAACGCCTCGAGGGCGGACAGCTCGTCGTCCATCGTGGTCCCGAACGGACGCAGCATGTGGCGTCCCCACATGGGACCGGTCGCCGAGATGCGGAATGAAGCGACGTCCTCGGGAAAGTCCTCCGCCTCGAACTGCTCGGCGTGGCAGATGAACTGGCGCCTCGAGTCATGTCTAAGGGCCACGTCGCCGACCCGGACCTCGTCGAGCATCCCTTCCTCGATCCGGCGATCGAGCACCCGATTGAAGATCCCCGACTGGAGGGCGCTGGACCAGAACGCGAGGAGTGGTCGACCGATCGACAGCACCGCCTCCCGGGGCGAGCGTCCGGCGATCAGGGCACCCAATGCCTTCCGCTCGGCCTGCTCGTTGCGGGACCAGGTGGCCAGGCTCTCCTTCAACATCCCGGCATCGAACTGCCGTCGACCCTCCGCCTGTCGTTCGGGGAACGCGGAACCCCGGGCCCCGAGCAGCTCGGAGAGGAGGTCCTCCCATCGCTCCTTGAGGAGCAGGGCGCCCAGTCGATGGGTGTTCAGCCGATAGCCGAACCGCTGGTAGCCGTAGTAGTTCGGCAGGCCGGAGCGCTCCAGCAGGCGAAGGCGCCTGAGCAACGCCGGGGCCTTGAGCGGGTCGGTCTCCCGGATGCGGATCGAGAACCGGTTGCCGAGCAGGTGACCTCGACGAAGCTTGTTGTGATGCCGCGTGGACCAGAGCACCTGGATGGACTTGTGCCGGGGATCGACGCTGCCGGGTTCACGGCCCGGGAGGTGGATCGAGACCATCTGGCGCGTGATGGCACGACGGTCCTTCATCCCCGCGCACCCGATGGCCGCCGGCTTGACCTTGAAGTGGCGTGCGAGGTGGTGGATCAGCTCCGAGTGGGCGAGGCCCTGCTTCTGGACGAACAGGTAGACGTGTTCGCCTTCGCCGCTCGGCTGATAGAGCGGGAGCTCCTCGACCAGGAAGTCCTCATCGCGTTGCTTGACGACGCCCGGGACCTCGGGCTCGTCGAGGAGGCGACGTGCGGGGAGCGGGCAGGTCGGTCCCGGGGGCACGTTTGGCGGGTCGGGGCTCAGGACGCCCCCTCTTCCGCATCGGCGTCGGGGGACTCCTCCGGCGGGGATCCGGCCCCGCCGTTGAGCATGGAATCCATGTCCTCCGCGGCGGCCTCCTCGAGGACGTGCTCGGCGACCATGATGGGGACGTCGTGGGCGATGCCGAGCGCGATCGCGTCGGAAGGCCGGGAGTCCACGCGAAGTTCGCTGCCGGCCTGGTCGATCACCAGGACCGCGTAGAAGGTCCCCTCCTGCAGGTTGTTGATCTCGATCCGGACCAGCGTCCCCCCCAGCATGGTGATGATCGATCCCAGCAGGTCGTGGGTCTGGGGCCGTGCGATCTCGATGCCCTTGAGCCGTCGCTCGATCGCGAAGGCCTCGGGCAGCCCGATCACGATCGGGAAGCTCCGGGACCCGTCGATCTCGGAGAGCTCGATGATCTGCATCTCGGTCATCTCGCGGATGAAGATGCGGGCAAGTTCTACTTGAACGTTCATGGAAGCCTCCAGCACCCGCGGGGATGCGGGAACGACGGGCGGATCATACCGGGGCGGAAGGCCGGGCAGGTCGACCGCCGGGCGATCATTCCGACCAGTCCGCGAGAAGATAGGTCAGGTCCTGTGCATCGACGACGGCGTTGCCGTCGATGTCCGCCGGGCATCCGGCGCAGGGGCCCCAGGTCGAGAGCAGGATGGCGAGATCCCCCCCGTCCACGTCGCCGTCCTGGTCGAGATCCGCCTCCGGGCCGGGTGGATCGAGCAGCTGGAGCGCGGCGTTCAGGTCGAGGCACCCCCAGCCGGTGCCGGGGTCGTACCCCGCGATGCTGAGGTCCCGGGCGGACTGGTTGAGTATGGACCTGATCGCCTCGGGATCGAGTTCCGGGCGAAGCGAGAGCAGCAGCGCGGCGGCACCCGCTACGTGCGGCGCCGCGAAGCTGGTCCCGGTGCCCTGGGTGTAGCTGTCGAACATCCCGGTGGTGGGCACGTCGACACCCGGGGCCACCAGGTCGAGTTCGTACCCCGCCCCACTGCCCGACCACCTCTGGTCGGAGTTGTTGATCGCCCCCACTGCGATCGTCTCGGGCCAGTAGGCGGGGTAGGAGACGGTGAATCCGGTGTTGCCGGAGGCCGCCACCATGACGACCTCGCTCGCCGCGGCGTACCTGACGGCATCCCGGAGGACCTCGTTGCCGGCGGAGAACTGCAGGCTCAGGTTGATGACCCTCGCGCCGTTGTCCACCGCCCAGACGATCGATGCGGCGGTCACCTCCTGGGAGACGGAACAGGGGGCGGAGACCACGATCGGCATGACGACCGCGGTCCAGTTCACCCCCGCGATCCCCTGCCCGTTGTCGCCGGCGGCGGCGATGATGCCCGCGACCTTGGTTCCGTGGGCGCCGCACACCTCACTGGTGTCGGTCGAACCCGCGACCATGTTGTACCCGGGCTGGATGCGGCCCGAGAGCTCGGCGTGGGGGTAGAGGCCGCTGTCCAGCGTCGCGACCACCACTGGATCGCCGCCGGTGCTGATGTCCCAGGCCTCGAACGCCCGGATGTCCGCGCCCTGCACGCCGGTGACGCCGGACGCCGGCTGCCCGGTGTTGCGGAGGTTCCATTGGGTGTTGAACAGCGGGTCGTTCGGGATGGTGGCCAGGGTGCCGGGACGATCGACCTCCACCAACTCGACGAAGGGCAGTGCACGCAGTCGCCGGGCGACCTGCGCGGGATCCGTCCCGGGTTCCAGGCTCGCACGAACCCAGCGGTCGAGTCCGATCCGCTCCACCAGCAGGGCATCCGAGCCCGCGAGGTCGAAGACCGGATCGACGTCGGCGATCCCGGATGCCGGGAGGACGCCGGAGGTCGCGCCAGGCCGCGCGGGCGCGGACGCGGGGACGCTTCCCGGAAAGGGGTTCGACGCCCGGGTGGTCTTGATGAGCAGGATGTCCGGGTCGGCGTGCGCCAGCCCGCCCGCGAGGACCGGGAGACAGGCGCAGGCAAGGACGTATCTGGGGAGTGGCACGGGGCGTGTCTCCGCTCGGGAATCGAGGTGCCTGGACGGGGAAGACATCTCGACTATAGACCGCGCCGCGCGCAAAGCACCCCCCGATCGTCCAAAGAGACGCAACCCACGAGGACGGAGGTGACACACGTGGAACCCCGGCGGCAGAAGCGATTGCCGAGGCCATGCCGGTACAGTATGATGGGTTATTGGCCCATTCATCCGTGTTTCCGGATTAAATGATGGTTCCTCACCCCCCTCACCGGGCAATCAACACGACTCCGAAAGGACGTCACCCGTGCACCAGAATCAGCTGTTCACCTCCGAAAGCGTCTCGGTCGGCCACCCCGACAAGCTGGCCGACCAGGTTTCCGATTCGATCCTCGACGAGATGCTCCGCATCGATCCCAATGCGCGGGTCGCCTGCGAGACCATGGTCACCACCGGCCTGTGCGTGGTCGGCGGCGAAGTGACGTGCGATGGCTACGTGGAGATCCGGGACGTGGTCCGCAAGACCATCACGGACGTCGGCTACGACAGCTCGGACAAGGGCATGGACGGCGAAAGCTGTGCGGTGATGATCGCCCTCGACGAGCAGTCCCCGGAGATCTCGATGGGGGTCACGGAGGGCGAGGGTGCGCATTCCGAACAGGGTGCGGGAGACCAGGGCCTCATGTTCGGCTACGCGTGTCGCGAGACCGAGTCCCTCATGCCCCTCGCGATCGACCTCTCACACAAGCTGATGGCACGCCAGGAGGAGGTCCGACGAAAGGGAATCGTCCCCCACCTGCGGCCGGATGCGAAGAGCCAGGTGACCGTGGAGTACGAGGGGCTGCTTCCCAAGGCGGTCCATACCGTCGTCCTCAGCACCCAGCACGGGCCGGAATGGACCCGGGACCAGGGTGGCATGCGCAACGAGGTCATCGAGCACGTCATCAAGCCGGTCCTTGGGGACTGGTACTCGAACGACCTGGTGGTCCACACCAACCCCACCGGAAGCTTCGAGCGAGGCGGGCCCCACGGCGACTGCGGGCTCACCGGCAGGAAGATCATCGTCGACACCTACGGCGGGATGGGACGACACGGGGGCGGGGCCTTCAGCGGCAAGGATCCGTCGAAGGTCGACCGCAGCGCGGCCTACATGGCCCGCTACATCGCCAAGAACCTGGTGGCCGCCGAGCTGTGCGACCGGTGCGAGGTCCAGTTGAGCTACGCGATCGGCGTCGCGGAACCGACCTCGGTCTCGGTGGACACCTTCGGCACCGAGAAGGTGGATCCGGGGTGCCTCGAGGGCCTGATCCGCGAACACTTCGAGCTGACCCCCAAGGGCATCATCGATTCGCTCGGCCTCAAGAAGCCGATCTACCTGGTGAGCGCCGCGCTCGGGCACTTCGGACGGGTCCCCGGCGAGGATGCGCCGGGGTCGTTCTCCTGGGAACAGACCGACGTGGCCGAGGCGTTGTCCAGGGCCGCGGCCTCGACCAGCCAGTCCACCTGAGTAGCGGATGGTGGAGGACCAGCCAGGACAGCTGGAGCATGACCCGCGATCGGTGGTGAACGAGCGCCTGGGGCGCCAGGTGGTCCGGTACCCGGACCTCGCCATCGAGTCCATGAACACCAGGAGTCGGCAGCTGGAGGCCCGCGAGCTGGCCTTTGCTCGAGCCCTTGAATCCTCGGTGCTCTGCCGATGGCGGACCCTCGAGCACCTGGTATCGGCCTGCTCGAAGCGCTCTTGGGCGAGGATCGAACCACCCCTGAGGGGCGCACTGCTGGCGGGTGCGGCGCAGGTGATGCTGATGGACTCGGTCCCGGACCACGCGGCGGTGGACGAGACCGTCGAGTGGTGCAAGCGTCGGGTCAGACCGGACTCCGGCCGGTTCGTCAACGGGGTCCTGAGGGGGCTGATCAGGTTGCGCGGGGAAGTGATCGGCGCCGAGGACGAGCGCGCACGCTGCTGGTGGCTCCATCGGGACGTGGTGCCCCTGGCGGACGGGCGGGCCCTGGGTCTCGAGCGGAAGACCCTGCCCGATGATCCCGCCTCGAGACTCGCCGTCCAGAGCTCGATCGGCGATGAACTGATCTCGAGCTGGATCGCGAGCGCAGGTTGGGAGAGGACCCTCGATCGGTGTGCGCACTGCCTCATGACTCCCCCGCTGATGATCGCGGGCGCGGACGGAGCCTTCGAGGTCTGGACGGGCGGCCTTTCCGGGCTCCGGGAACGCCTGGCGGCCGAACCGGGCAGTCGGGTCCAGGATCCGACCGCGGCGAGCGCGGTGGAGTCGACACGGGGTCTGTCTCCGAGCTGCATCGTGGACTTCTGCGCGGGACGGGGGACGAAGACCGGGCAACTGGCCGGGGTCCACCCGGGGGCGAGGGTCCTCGCGGGGGATGCGAACGAGGAGCGTCGGTGCGAGCTCGCGACGACCTTCGACGACGATCCTCGGATCGAGGTGGTGGAACCAAGGCGATACGGCTCGGTCCTCGGTTCGGTCGACCTCCTGGTGCTGGACGTGCCCTGCTCCAACTCCGGCGTGCTTCCCCGGCGACCCCAGGCCAGGTACCGGGCCAACCGCCGGAGGATGAAGTCGCTGCGCACGCTGCAGCGGGAGATCGTCGAGGAATCGATCCCCCTGCTCGCACCCGGGGCGCACCTGCTGTACTCGACCTGCAGCCTCGAGACCGCGGAGAACGAGGAACAGGTCGACTGGCTGGTCAGGAAGTTCGATGCACGAGTCGTCATCCAGAACCGGATCGAACCGCAAGGGCGCCCCGGGGACGAGGACCGCGGCTACCGGGATGGCGGATTTCACGCCCTCCTGACCCGCGAAGCGCCCCGGAGCCCGGATGAAAGCTGCTAGATTGGATCGAACCATCGGAATGCGTCCATGAAGCTCAGTGAAGATTTCAACTTCGGATTCACCCGCAGCGCGGAGGACGGGCCCGTCGTGATGAACCTCAGCCAGAAGAACTGGGTGCTGGGGGCGGGACTCGGACTCGACGAGGCGGGGGACTGGAAGCTCCCGACCGCGACCGGCAGCGAGACGATGTTCGCCCACCACATGGTCGCGGAACTCCGGAAGAAGCTCGAGAAGATGACCACGGACGAGGGATTCGCGTCGAAGCTAGCCGATTCCGCCTCCGCGCACGGAGAGATGGTGATCCTCCTGCCGCAGGACGCCAGGCTTCGCCAGGAGGTCTTCGCCATGGCGAGCGAGCTCTTCCGGAGGGCGGCCGACGTGAACCTCCGGAACTTCACCAGCATGAAGATCTACATGGCTCCCACCGCGGATTCCCGGAACCGGTTCTGCGTGCGGAAGTTCAAGGGCAGGACGTCGAATCAGGTGGTGGTCAACCTCTGCGAGCAGGCCTTCCGCTTCTTCCGGTTCCACGGCCGGGATCACGAGGACGTCGACATCGACACCATGGTGAACGGCCGGTGGGAGGACGATCCCGAGGCCGCCGCTCGGCAGGTGGAGGCCGAGGTCAGGATGTTCGACATGAACTACTTCCGCAGGATCCGGGAGGCCGCCGAGGACGGGACCATCTACCTGCTGATGCCGATGGGGCCGAAGCGGAGGGAGCTGGTGCTCAAGGCCTTCCTGAAGATCCTGCAGCAAGTCCCCGGAGGCGCGATCGACCTCTCGGACGCCAGGCTCCGGAGGATCTACCCCGGCGCCATGCGGGCGGGGTGACCAGTGGGAGGAGGACCGGTGGGGGTCACTTGCAGACGATCGCCCACCTGCCCAGCAGCAGCGCGAGGTCCGCGCCACCGACGATCAGGTCGCCGTCGATGTCCGCCACGGGATCCGAGGTGCCCCAGGCCGCGAGCAGGATGGTGAGGTCGGCCCCACCGACGAAGCCGTCTCCGTCAAGGTCGCCCTGGCAGCCGGAGGGACCGTCCTCGAGGCCGATCACGAAGTACTGGTCGCCGGGAATGTCGGAGAAGTCCACCTGGCGAGCGTCCCCGAGGCTGCTCGAGCCGCCAAGCCCGCCCAGCACCTGGTTTGAGATGGATTCCTGGCCGGCGCTGCCGATGAACGCGCAGACCGCGATCGATCCACCATCGTAGCCCTCGAGCAGGTTGAGGGGGATGGACACCTCGAGGCCGGTCGTGACGTCGGAGCCGTCGGAGAGGCCGTCGCCGCCATCGACCCCGAGGACGTTGGAGTTGTCGAGCGCGACCCAGACCCCGTTGGCCCCACGCACGATGTCGACCCCGACCTCGGCACTGCCGATGAACGCGCCGCTGCCCCCGCCGTTGGTGAGCACCTGCGCGATGTTGGCGAAGAGGCTGACTTCCTTGTTGCCGCAGTTGGCCGAGAGCCAGAGGTCGGCGGCGAAATCCTCGTCGAAGGTGAGCCCGTTGCCCGATCCGTCGTCGCCCATGGTGTTGAGCCCGTTGAATCCCGCGTCGGGATTGTCCCCGCGCAGCCGGTTCTGGCCGCCTTCGGCGTAGTCGAGGAAGACCTGGAGCTTGTTGAAGTTCGACTCGAGGTTGCCGGCGAACAGCAGGTTGAGCCGGTCGTCGTCGATGAACCCGTAGGCGGCGTCGAGCTCGGAACCATTGCACTGCCCGACCAGCCCGTTGGTGGCGTTCCCGAAGGAGGTCTGGGTGTCCTGGACGGCGAGCGCGGGGCCGTATTCACCACCGCCGTCCCCGTCGACGACGATGGACGGCTCGGGAACGACGGGATCGTCGTCGTCTCCCGGCGCACAGGGGTAGTCGGTGAGGTCGCCGTCGAGGGCGACGAACTGGCAGCCATCGAAGTCCCTGAAGTCCAGGGAGCGGGGATCGGCGAGGTTGCCGGACGGGGCCGGAAGCGCGCCCAGGACCTGGTTGGACACGAAGGAGTGGCCGTTGTTGTTGATGAACGCGCACAGCCTGAACCCGTCGCCCGCGACGTAGTCCGGGTCGATCAGCCCGACCGGGATGGCGATCTCGATGCCGGTCAGCACGTCGGCTGCACCCTCGCTCGCGGCGTCCTCCCCACCGGAGACGCCGGCGACGTTGGAGTTGTCGACGGCGATCTCGATGCCCGTGTCGCTCAGCAGCCCCCCCAGTCCATTCGGGAACTCGAGGCTGTTGCCGAGGAAGCCTCCGACGCCTCCTCCCTCGCTGAGGATCTGGCTGGCGTTGGCGTAGATGGCCGGGTTCTCGCCGTTGCCGTCGTAGCCCATGCCGATGGTGAGGTAGTAGTTCGCGGTGAAGCCGGTGTCGAAGGTGAGCCCCCGCGCCCCGCTGAGCTGGCTGCCACCCATGTTGTTCAGTCCGTCGAAGTCCACGAAGGGGTTGTCGTCGCGCAGCGTGCCCTGACCGCCCTCTCCCATGTCGATGAACAGCTCGAGCTTGTTGAAGTTCGATTCCAGGTTCCCCGCGATGAAGATGTAGACCACACCCCCGGACACCCGGCCGAGGACCGCGTTGAGTTCCGATCCGTTCGAGTTGAAGACCTCCCCGAGGTTGTTGTCGCCGAACTGGGTGTTGACCTGCTGGACCGCGTCGAAGTTCGCGCTGGAGAAGGTGGTCAGCTGCCCGTCCACGGGTTCTATGTCGCCACTTCCGACCGCGGCGGAGGTTGCGAGCAGGAGCACGGAGGGGAGGCAGGACGTGGATCGGGACATGGGATTGGTCTCCGGGTTCGATGCTGATCGTTGGTGGTTCGGTCGCGCCGTGGCGAGCCACTACGCATCTGTTCCACCGGAGGGTCTAACCGTCCAAAAGTAAGTCCCGGGCGTGGCTCGTTCAAGGTGTTTGTGGGGCTAATTGACCCAAATCACGTCAGACGGGCCCTTTACGACCAATAAGCGTCCTCGCACTCTCGGAGGCACACCCTGGCGAGCACCGGATCGAACAGGTCCGACTACCGGGGATCTAATCGTTGCCGCTGATGTATGTGCGGGATATTCTAGGTTCGTGGCCCACCTCACTCCCCACATGCTTCTCCTGGGTTCGTTGTCACTGTGCACGTCATCGGTCTCGCTGGCGCAGGACGGACCGTCCTCGGTCCCGGGCGTGGGTGCCTACGCCTACGACGACGAGGGAGGAAACGGGGTCAGCTTCAGGATCTGGGCGCCCAACGCGATCCAGGTCAACGTGCTGGGGTCGTTCAACTTCTGGAATGCCTCGAGCCACCCCCTGTACCCGGAATCAGGAGGCTACTGGTCGGTGCGTGTTCCCTACGCACTCCCCGGAAGCCAGTACAAGTTCCGGATCGACAACGGGTACCAGGTCCTCGAACGCAACGACGCTCGTTCCTTCGACGTCACCAGCTCGGTCGGCAACTCCGTGGTCTACGACCTCGATGCCTACGAGTGGCAGAATCCGGATGACCTCTCGATCCCGTTCAACGAACTCGTTGTCTACGAGATGCACATCGGGACCTTCGGGGTCGAGTCCGGCTCGTCGGGGGTCGGGACCCTGGACGGGGCCATCGACCGGCTCGACCACCTCGAGCAGCTGGGAATCAACGCGATCGAGCTGATGCCGTTCTTCGAGTTCCCGGGCGGGAACTCCTGGGGGTACAACCCCGCCCACTCGTTCGCGGTGGAATCGGAGTACGGCACCCCGGACGACCTGAAGCGCTTCGTCGACGAGGCGCGCGGCCGCGGGATCGCGGTCATCGCGGACCTCGTCTACAACCACCTCGGCCCCAACGATCTCGGACTGTGGCAGTACGACGGGGACGGGGGCGGTGGCGGCGGCATCTACTTCTACAGCGACGACCGGGCCAACACCCCCTGGGGAAACACCCGCCCGGACTACTCCCGTGGCGAGGTCCGGCAGTGGATCCGGGACAACGTCTTCCACTGGTTCGACAACTTCCGGTTCGAGGGCGCGCGGGTGGACGGCACCAAGTACATCAGGATGAGCGATCCGCCGTTCGGCGAGCTGCCCGAGGGCTGGTCGCTGCTGCAGTGGATCAACCAGGAGGTCGACCAGCGGAGTCCGGGCAAGATCATGATCGCCGAGGACTTCGACAACAACGAATGGATCAGCAAGGACGTGGGCGCGGGCGGAGCCGGCTTCGATTCCCAGTGGGATGCCAGGTTCTTCTACCCGGTCCGGAATGCGGTGCAGACGGTGGCGGATGCCGACCGCTCCATGTGGGACGTCAGAGACGCGATCATCTCGAGCTTCAACGGGAACCACACCCATCGGGTGATCTACACCGAGAGCCACGACGAGGTGGCCAACGGACGGGCGAGGGTCCCGGAGGACATCTGGCCCGGGAACGCCGACAGCTGGTTCTCGAAGAAGCGTTCCACCCTCGCCGCGGGGCTGGTCTTCACGTCCCCCGGGATCCCGATGCTCTTCCAGGGCCAGGAGTTCCTCGAGGACGGGTACTTCCGGGACGACGACCCCCTCGACTGGGGCAAGGTGGACCGATTCCCCGGCATCCTCGAGATGTACCGGAGGATGATCGCGCTCCGCCGGAACCTCACCGGGGTGACCCGGGGGCTCTCGGGGGGCAACGTCAGCGTCCACCATGTCAACAACAGCGAGAAGATGGTCGCCTTCCACCGCTGGGACCAGGGAGGCGTCGGCGACGACGTGGTGGTGGTCGCGAACTTCTCCGAGGAGTACTGGAACAACTACCGGATCGGATTCCCCTCCGCGGGCCTCTGGAGGGCGCACTTCAACAGTGACGACTCCGAGTACGACGCGGACTTCGACGGCTACGGGGGATTCGACCTGCAGACCCAGCAGCTCCCACGGGACGGGATGGCCCAGAGTGGCGTGGTGAAGATCGCGCCCTACTCGGTGGTGATCTTCTCCCAGGGCGAGGAAGCTCCGGAAGAGGAACCACCGACCGGGATCGTGGGCGACTACAACGACGACGGCCTGGTCAACGGCTTCGACCTGGGGCTGCTGCTGGGCGTCTGGGGGATGGACAGCCAGCTCTACGACCTCAATGGCGACCAGGTGGTCAACGGGGCCGACCTCAGCATGCTGCTCGGCAACTGGACGAGGTAGTCCCGACCCGTCGCAGGACGATCCCGCAGGCGGAGCCGGCCCCGGCGGGTTAGGATGCCGTGACCGTGCACGGAGGGACCATGAGCATTCACCCCAACTCGACCTCGATAGCGGATCTCGCGAAACCGGGGAACCTGCTGGTGCCCCTCGAGGCGTCGGACAAGCGTTCCGCGATCGACCTGCTGGTGGACCACGTGTGCGAGGCCGAGAAGGTGGACGACGTCGAGGAGATGAAGCACCTGGTGTGGGCGAGGGAGGACCAGCGCTCGACCGGGATCGGGAACGGGCTCGCGATCCCCCACGCGAAGTCTGATGCGATCTCCCGGCTGATGCTCGGGATCGGGATCCTTCCGGGGTCCGTGGACTTCGAATCGATCGATGAAAGGCCGGTCAGGATGGTGGCGCTGCTGCTGTCGCCCAGCAGCGAGATCGCCGAGCACATCCAGGCGCTCGGGAAGATCAGCCGCATGATGAACGACGAGGGGTTCAGGGAGGCGGCCTTCGCCTGCACCGACGCCCGGGAGCTTCGGGAACTGATCGTCGCGGCCTGCGACTGATCGGGGGCACGAACGGATCCTCGGGTACAATCCCCGCATGACCGAGCCCTCCCCCACGAACTCGCACGCGAACGAGGACGTCAAAATTCTCATCGACCAGGACCGCATCGCGGAACGGGTCTCCGAACTCGCACTCGAGCTGGAGCGGGAACTGGGCAGCCGGGACGGGGACGTCACGCTGGTGCCGGTCATGACCGGTTCGATGCTGTTCGTGGCGGACCTGATCCGCCAGTTGAGGATTCCGATCCGCATCGAGCCGGTGACGGTGCAGAGCTACCCGGGAACCGCGACCCACAGCCGGGGGGCTCGCCTGCAGACCCCGGTACCCGAGGTCCTTCGGGACAAGCACGTCCTGATCGTCGACGACATCCTGGACTCCGGCGGCACCTTGAGCGTCCTGCGCCGACTGATCGGTGCGGTCGGGCCGAAGTCGGTCCGTGCATGCGTGCTGCTCAGCAAGGACGTACCGAGGAGCCACGAGGTCGCGTGCGAGCATTCCGGCTTCGACATCCCGGACGAGTTCGTGGTCGGCTACGGACTGGACTACGACGGACTGCACCGGAACCTGCCGTACATCGGCGTCCTCTCGGGAGTCCCCGAATGACCGGGGGCGGGGGCCGGGTGAGCTCGACGGAGGCCGCGGCGGAGGAACCACTGGGCGATGCCCTCGCACCCGCGGGCATGCAGCAGGTCCTGCAGGACGGCGAGACGGTGATCCTCGCACTGCGTCCGAGTCCCTGGTTCATCCTCATCGACGGGAGCTGGGTCTACTTCGCGTCCATCTTCCTGGCCCTGCTGCTGGCCTGGCTCGCCCACCAGCCGTGGTCCCCGGTGATCCTCCCGGAATCCCAGATCTTCCCCCTGCTGGCGACGGTGCTGAGCATCAGGATCGTCTGGAAGTTCCTCGACTGGGCGAATCGGGTGTACGTCCTGACCGACCAGCGGATCATGCGACGGCGTGGGGTGATCCAGTACTCGCTGATCGAGGCGCCGCTGGATCGCATCCAGCATTCCGCGATCTTCACCAGGGTGGTGGAACGGGTGCTGGGACTCGGGACCATCGGCTTCGCGACCGCGGGGAGCGGTCGATTCGAGGTGATCTGGGAGATGATCGCGAACCCCCTCGAGGTCCATCGAAAGGTCAACGACGCGATCGAGCGGTACGGTCGCCGGGGTGGTCACGGGCTCTGACCCGCCGGGGCTCCCTCAGGGATGCGCCCGGGCGATCGCGACGTCGATCGACCCGGTCGTGGTGCTGGTGAGCTCCGACCCTGCCGTACCGGCCCCGACGAGGGCGCTCACGGACGGCTCGCCCGCGGTGACCACGTAGACGACCTGGGAATCCTCCCGGTCGCCGATCAGGAGGGTGGTGGACCCGCCCGTGCCACCGAGGACGGGTCGCTCCGCGACCAGTCCGTGCTGGAGTCCGATGCTCCGTGATGCACCGGTGAACAGGCACAGGACGAGGAAGACCATCGTCACCCGAAGCCACGTCCAGCCGAGTCCCCTCAGCGGGAGCCGGAACAGTACGATCATCCAGAGCGTGGTCATCAGGAGGGCGAAGACGTCGATGCTGCACGCCACGTCCAGTCGAGGTCGCCACGCGCCGGCGTAGAGGCCGAGGTCGGAGGGCAGGCCCGACAGGACCTCGGTCCGAACCGGGAGGAAGAGCCAGATGAAGGAGAGACCACCGATCAGGCCGCCAAGGGTGCCCGCGGCGACGGCGAGGAACCGGGCCCCCGCCCTCGGTGGCGGACCCCCGGGCACGCCGGGCCTGGCCAGGGCGGCGAACGCGAGCGGGAACGCCAGCATTAGCAGACCCAGCACGGGGAGGAGCACGAGCACGCTGCCCGACAGCAGGATGGTGCGCGGGACCTGTTCGATCATGCCGATCCCGACGACCATCGAATCAAGGAGGGAGCGGTCCGTCGGGATCAGCCCGAGGGTCGCCTCGAAACCGAGGCGTTGCCCGATGAACCCGAAGCAGACCGGCACCGCGAGCACCAGCAGGAGGATCCCGCAGATGGAGCCCAGCAACCCGTTGCCCGACCCGGCCTGCTCCATCGGGACCTGCTTGACCGGGCGCTGGACGTAGACGACCCTCGGATCACCACGACCAGGGCCCGCGGCGGGGGCGCCGGTGGTCGCAGGGAGGCGGGTTTCGGTGTCCTCGGTCATCAGTCTGGTCCAATCATGTCCGCCCAGGGCAGTTCGGCACGCGGATCCGGCAGTCGATCCCCGAGTCCACGGAGGAGGACCTCGTCGGCTTCGGTAAGACTCTTCGGGGCGACGACCTCGAGGACTGCAAGAAAATCACCGGAGCTGCCCGAGGCATCGGTGATCCCCTTGCCCGCGGCGCGCAGTTTCTTGCCGCTTCCGGTGCCCGGAGGCACGCGAAGCGTCACCGAACCGGAGAGCAACGGCAGCTGGATGGTGGTCCCGAGGGAGGCCTCCACGATGGTGACCGGCACGTCCATGACCAGGTCGAGCCCGTCCCGACGGAACCACGGGTGGGGCTGGACCCTGATCTTGAAGAGGATGTCGCCCGCTGGTCCGCCCGCGGCCCCGCTGCCACCCTTCCCCCGCACCCGAAGCGTCGCTCCGTCCTTGATCCCCGGCGGGATCCGCACGTCGATCTGCTCGCTTCCACCCTGCGGGGTCGAGAGCCGGATGGACTCGGTGCCACCCTTCGCGGCGACCAGGAAGGTCACCGTCAATTCGTGTTCGAGATCCGAACCGCGACGTGGTCGCGGACCGCGGCTCGAGGCGCCCTGGGATCCGAATCCATCGAACCCGCCGAACCCGCCGGGGGCCTGGCTCGCCCCCCCGCCGCCACGGGACTGGAAGAAGTCACCGAAGATGCTCTCGAAGGTCTCGGGGTCGACGTCCGACCAGGCCCCGCCGCCGGTGGGTCGGGGTCCCGGGTGACCGCCCGCGGCACCCGGCCCGACGAACCCGAACTGGTCGTACTGGGCGCGCTTCTCGGGGTCCGAAAGCACGTCGTAGGCTTCCTGCACCTCGGAGAAACGCTGCGCGGCATCGGGCTCCTTGTTCACGTCCGGGTGGAGTTTTCGGACAAGTTTCCGGTGCGCCTTGCGGAGCTCATCGGGCTTGGCGTCCCGGGAGACGCCGAGTAGCTCGTAATAGTCGGTCTTGCTCATTGCTTACTCGTGAAAGTTGGGGCATCGTTTGGTCCGAAGGACAGTATACGGAGCGCCAAGTTCCGGGTAGGAGCCGGTCGGGCCCCGGAGCGGTGCATACCATGGAATCACGATGCGTCCAGAGAGTTCCGAGAACCTGATCAGCCTGCCGGTGGTGACCTCACCCCGCAGGGGCAAGCCTGCGAAGAGCCGGATGTCCAAGGTCCGCTTCACGGTCCTGATCATTATCCAGCTCCTGATCATCGCGCACGTCGTGCAGTGGCTGATCATGGGCACGACCATCACCCCCATCGAGCCGTCGGAGTCCATGGAGACCGTCAAGTCGGGGGTGATCACCGTCGGATTCATCTTCTTCGTCACCGCCCTGGCGTCCACCGCGATCCTGGGCAGGTGGTTCTGCGGGTGGGGTTGCCACGTGGTCCTCCTCCAGGACGCCAGCGGCAAGCTGCTCGAGCGGTTCGGGATCCGGCCCAAGCCGTTCAGGTCCCGGGCGCTCATGCTGCTTCCGCTTGCCCTCGCGCTGTACATGTTCATCTGGCCGTTGGTGTACCGCTTCGTGGTGGCGCCGCTGATGGGACAGAACCTGACGTGGCCGGGCTTCTCGACCCACCTGACCACCACCGACTTCTGGGGAACGTTCCCCGGCTGGATCATCGGGGTCCCGTTCCTCTTCGTGTGCGGATTCCTCGCCGTCTACCTCCTGGGCATGAAGGGGTACTGCACCTACGGGTGCCCGTATGGTGGCTTCTTCGCACCCATGGACAAGCTCTCGCCGGGGCGGATCAGGGTGAACGACGACTGCGAACAGTGCGGCCACTGCACCGCGGCCTGCACCAGCAACGTCAAGGTGCACCAGGAAGTCCGGGACTTCGGGATGGTGATCGACCAGGGCTGCATGAAGTGCCTCGACTGCGTGAGCGTCTGCCCCAAGGACGCGCTTTCCTTCGGTTTCGGCAAGCCATCCCCGGGTGCGGAGGCGATCGCCGCGGCCCCACGCAGGAAATGGGACCTGACCTGGGGGGAGGAGATCGGGTTCGGGGCCCTGGTGGTGGTGGTCTTCCTCTCGGTGTACCAGCTCTACGGCATCATCCCGCTGCTCTTCGCCAGCGGGATCACCGCGACCGTGGTGTACCTGATCTACAAGGGTTGGAGCTGTCTCAAGCAGAGCGACGTGCGCTTCCACGGACTCCAGCTCAAGCGGGCTGGCTCGATCCGGCCCTGGGGACTGGCCTACCTTGGGATGACCGCCCTGGTGCTGGTGTTCGTCGGACACTCCGCGGGCGTCCGGGGCCTCCTCGCCTACGCCGACTACCACGACAGCCGGGTGGTCGCCTCGCCGGAGGTGATCTTCTCGGAGAACGGTCTCATGCCGGACACCCCGATCATCGAGCACGCACGGGCCTCCAGGCGCGCGTTCGAGATGGCTTCGTTCATCGGCGACGGCGGGATCGCGCTCTTCCCGACGCTGCAGCCGGAGATCGACAATCGCATCGCATGGATGCTCGCGGTGGAACATCGGAGGAAGGATGCGGAACGGCACATGGTCACCAGCATCGAACGCTACGGAGCCTCCCCCCAGAAGTCGGCGGGACTTGCACGGGTCCTCAGGTCGCAGGGCAAGCTGGACGAGGCGAGGGCCGCCTACCTGGAGGGGATCGACCTCTTCCCCCGGGAATACGATCTCCTCGACGAGTACGTGATCTGGCTGGAGCAGGAAGGCGACCCCTGGGAAGCCATCACCGAGCTCCGGACCAGGCTGGGCGTGGGTTCGCCGGTGGTGACGGAATGGCTCGACTCCGAGGAGCAGGTGGAGGAGCTCGATGCGGAGGCGCTCGCGGTGCTGGAGGAGAATCCGAACCTGCTGGGGATGGTCCGCCGACTGTCGGTCCAGCTGATCGACAATGCCGAGAGCGAGTACGACCTGCAGGACGGGATCCGGATGGTGGAGAAGACCATCCTCGCCGTGCCCGACAACCCGTTCGCCTACCGGGCCCTGTCGATGGGGTACCTCAAGCAGCAGAGACTGGACGAGGCGATCGATGCCCTGATCACGGCCATCCAGCTCGAACCGACGATGCCTCAGCTGCGTGAGCAGTTGTACGACCTGCTTTCCCGGGCGGGGCGCTCCGGGGAGGCACGCGCGGTCACCCGGGGGGAGTTTCCCTGAGGATCCGCCGGGTCGGGCGAGCCGTCCCGTCAGCCGAGCAGCTCGCGAAGCTTCGCCTGGACGACCTTGGCGTCCGCCGACCCCCCACTGGCCTTCATGACGTGTCCCATCAGCCGGCCGATGGCGGCCATCTTGCCGGAACGCACGTCGTCCGCGGCCTGGGCGTTCGCCTCGATGGCCGCGAGGCACCACTGTTCGAGCTGTGAATCGTCGCGGACCACGAGCATCCCGGCCAGCTCGGCCGCCGCGTCGGCGGGTTCGTCGGTCTCGGAGAGACGGACCAGCAGCGGGTCGATGGACTGGGCGCCGATCCGATCTTCGCTGCGCAGCGCCACCACCCCCGCCACCTGCGCGGCCTCCAGGCCGAGCTGGTCGATCAGGCACCCCCGCTCGTTGGCGAGCCGTGCGATCTGGTTGAGCAGGAGCTTGCAGACCGCGGCGGCATCCCCCCCGCTGTCGGGGTGCTCGACGACCGCCTCGAAGAATTCGGTGACCGAACGCTCCTCGAGCAGGACATCGGCATCCTTCTCCCGAAGCCCGTGGTCCCGGACGTACCGCGCGCGACGCGCGGACGGCAGCTCGGGGATGCGCGAGCGAACCTCGTCCACCCAGGCGCGATCAACGATCACCGGGACCAGGTCCGGGTCGGGGAAGTAGCGATAGTCGTGAGCGTCCTCCTTCTCGCGCTGGAGCACGGTCACCAGGCGCTCGTCGTCCCATCCCCGGGTGGACTTCGCCCCCGGTCCCATGACGAGACCATCCTCCCTCCACGCCCGTTCCTGTCGGTCGTACTCGTGCTGGATCGCCCCCAGCACCGCTCGGAAGGAGTTGAGGTTCTTGACCTCCACGATCGGGGTCTTCACGACGGTCCCGTCCTCGAGCACCATCTCGAGGTTGATGTTCGGTTCGAAGCGCATGTGCCCCTTCTGCATGACGCCCTGGGTGACCCCGAGGAAACGGCAGAGCCCCCGGAGTTCCTGCGCGAAGGTCACCACGTCCTCGGCGTGGTCGAAGTCGGGTTCGGTGACGATCTCGAGCAACGGGGTTCCGGCTCGATTGAGGTCGACCAGGGAACCGGGGTAGGAACCCCCGCCGGGCAGCTCGTGGCCGAGCTTTCCGGTGTCCTCCTCGAGATGGGCGCGGGTGATCCCGATTCTCCGACGGTCACCGTGGACGGAATCGATGGTGTACGCACCGCCGAGGCAGAGGGGCAGGTCGTACTGCGAGATCTGGTAGCCCTTGGGAAGGTCCGGGTAGTAGTAGTTCTTGCGGTCCCACTTGGAGAACTCCGCGATCTCGCAGTCGAGGGCGAGCCCGACCATCATGGACATCTCGACCGCGGCCTTGTTCATGACCGGGAGCGAGCCGGGCAGGGCCGCGACCACGGGATCCACGAGGGTGTTGGGGTCGGCTCCCTCGAACTCGGGGTGGGCGACGTTCGGGGTGCGGGTGAACATCTTCGAGCGGGTCTGCAGCTCGACGTGGATCTCCAGCCCGACCTTGAGCTGCTTGGTTCGAACCGGCTGGTCGTTCATCGCATCGACATCCGCAAGACGGGACCTACTCCGCCGGGTCGACGACCCGGGCGCTGGTCATCCGGGGAGGCTCCCCGACGGGGGCGCCGGACTGGGGATCCACCTGGGTGGCGGCGATCTGCTCCACGACGTCCATGCCCTCCACGACCTTGCCGAAGCCCGTGTACTGCTGGTCGAGGTGCTGGCAGTGATCACGGCTCAGGCAGATGAAGAACTGCGAGCTGGCGGAGTCGGGGTCCGCGGACCGGGCCATGGACAGCACTCCGGGGTGGTGTTCACGGTCGTTGAACTCGGCCTTGAGACGCCGCGGACCGTCGCCCATCCCGTTGCCGTGGGGGCAGCCTCCCTGGATGACGAACTGGGGGATGATCCGGTGGAAGGTCAGGCCGTCGTAGAACCCGCTCCCGACCAGGTCGAGGAAGTTGGCGACGTGCTTCGGGGCCACGTCGTCCCAGAGTTCGACGGTGAGGGGGCCATGTGACGTTTCGATGGTGACTTGTGGATAACTCATGACCCTAGGGTACCCGAGCCGGGCCCGGGCTGCCGGGGATCGTCCGACCCCCGGGTCGATCAGCGGACGAGGTTGCTGGGGCGAGTCGCCGGCACCCACCTCGAGAGCATCAGGTAGTTCCGGCCGTTGAAGGTGGTGACCTCGCCGCTGGCATGGATCCCCGGGGAGAGCTCGCTGCGCATCGCGAGGTTCTCGATCGCCTGGAGCTGCAGGCAGGGGAGCAGTTCGAGGCTTGGATCCCGGCTCCCGGCTCCCTGGGCCCCGAAGATGAACCGCCAGGTCCCGCTGTTCTGGTCCCGTACGATCGTCCCCGGACGGTTCTGGATGCGGGTGCCGTCGGCGACCAGGCGCGAATGGTCCGCGCCCTCGACCTCCGGGAGGTCGAGACTCATGGGCAGGTAGCCGACCCGATCCCGCAGTTGGAGTTCGAGTCGGTCCGCGATCCGCTCGGTTCCGGAACTGAGGGTGTTGTCCGGGGAGCGCGCGTCATCGGACCGGGGTGCGGGCGAGGGACGAGATTCGGGATCCGGATCCACCACCGGCGCGAGCGGGGTGATGACGCTGGGCAGCAGGAAGTTGGTCCCGTCGTAGATCGTTACGGTGCCGGAGAACTCGAAGCGCGAGGCGGGATGCTCCGACCGGCGATGCGCGATGAATTCCTCGAGGACACGGCTGGGCATGAGGCAGAACGTCCGCTGGAATCCCTGGGACCTGCGGTCGGCTGCCGCTTCGTTCGTGAACGTCCAGCAACCGAGTCCCCCGTCGAAGGCCACGGTACCGAGGGCTCGACTGAGGAGCGTGCCTTCCCGCAGCAACGGGGGACGATCCGGGTTGAGGGGTCGGCGCACGGGCGCGGCATCGCCCGGAGCCTCCTGCCCGGCCGCGACCTCCCCGTCGGGACCGGGGGACTGCAGGCGGTCGGTCGCCGAATCGTTACCGGAGGTGGCGGCCTGCATGGCGATGCCGAGCATGAGCAGGGAGCAGAGCATGTGGGAATCCTATCCGCTCTCGCGGGTCACGGAGATCACGGGTCGACATTGACCGTGGGCGGCCCCTCTGTCAATATGGACGGGACGGCCGAGTACCCAAGTGGTCTAAGGGGACGGATTGCAAATCCGTTATTCGTGGGTTCGAATCCCACCTCGG
>MDTG01262223.1_pt1 | contig 59335 bp, 41 predicted proteins | sample 811421 | NCBI WGS metagenome assembly MDTG01 (sample SAMN05326645, study PRJNA326480) | marine metagenome | isolation source: seawater | place: Pacific Ocean: South East | collected 2011
AATCTTTGCTTCTTGTACTGTTTCGGCTTTCGAAATGGCTTCGACAATTTTTCTTTTTTGTCGCTCATTCAAGGAGGCATTTTCAAGAGCCTGGTTAATATACAGCAACTTTGCGTTAGAAACATTCATCGTTTCTAACTTTTCTTGCAATGTATCAAAAGCTGTTTCATATTTTTCTGTTTGCATCTGCAGCTTTGTTGCCGCAGAGGTTAAAGTCTTATTTTCTTTTTGAAGAGTAGACACTATCTTTCTTAGTTCTGCGTTCTCTTCTTTTACTTCGCTATCTTGCTCTCTTGCAACAAGCATAGCTTCATATTCTCTCATCGTAGACTCTGGCGTACCCGCCCAGCCTGATTTTTGGGGCTCAAAGTCGACACGAACGGCTTCAGCTAGCTCGTCTAAGTCAATCTCATCACCATCAACCCCCAATTCATCTAAAACTTCCTGTACTATATCGTTAGTTATGTCTATTCCTAATTCATTATCCTCATCACCCTCTAAATCAAACCCTTCCTCGGATTCATCGTCAAGCTCAAGGTCAAACTCTTCCTCATCATCAAGTTCGATGTCGTCAAGAATGTCGATTCCAATTTCATCGTCAGCAAATTCATCGTCTCCGGCGAAACGGATTTCATCTTCTTCATCTTCCATCTCAGCTTCAAGAGAGTCAAGCTTTATAGATACAATTTCATCATCATCAGTATCAAATGCATCAGGGAGGCCACCCATAATTGATTCAGGGTCTAGAGCTTCGCCTTCTTCGCCCTCTGCTTCTTCAGCATCTTCAACGTCTTGTTCTGGGTTTCCGAAAAAATCCTCTTCAGTCTCTGCCCCACCTAAGCCCAAGTCGGTATCTGTGCCAAGACCTAAAGCATCGTCCTGCTCTATAAGCCTATTAACAGCTGTCCGGACTTCATCCGAATACTTTTCTATTACTATCTTTTCTGCACTTTTGAGAGCTGCTTCCCTCAACGCTTTAGCATCGATTATGGCTCTTTCGAGTAAATTTGACATTCTTTTGACTCCTAACGAATTATATATCTACGATTAAACAAATAGATTTGTCTCTAAATAAATAGTGTTTTGATGTTTTAAAGGGAAAGAAAAAAAAATCAACTTAAAACGTACTGCATGCCGCAGCAAGCAAGTCAGTTTCCAAAAGGGCATCTGCGCCTGTAGATTTAAAGTAAACTTTATCAATTCCAGAAATTTCAAAAACCTTATAAAGATTGACTGACTGATTAGTTGTGCTAAGTTTCACTTCGCTTCCTGAGCTATCTACTAAAATAGACCAAGTGTTGGTACTATAGTTGTAACCGAATACAGTTATCTCGTGTGTTTTGTTTGTTTGTTCCGCTTTCCAGTATAAATGAAGGTACCTTTGATTCTCTGTTGTGTAGCCTGCGGTATTAGCGTCTGGATCTGTTGTTGGTAAATTCCCTAGAGTTCCTCCATGAATATAAATTGCATGGTCGCCAGTGATTGATTTTGGTTGTCTTGTCCTCCCCCAGCTTTCCTGTGTCCTTACAGACGAAAAAATTCTTTCACTAGGCAGGGCTGGTACAGTTTCAAAAGAATTAATTGAGACTGGTGTTCCGTGAAAGCCAGATTTGTAATCTTTTATTCCTTTTTCTTTTATTAAATCTTTATCATCGCCCATTTTCCACCAGGAAATCAAGCTATTGTAGTCTGAAAATTTGGTCATGTCTTTTACAGCTCCACCATTATAAATTTCCGTTACTTCTGCCTGACTTAATTCTTTATCAAACACGCAAATGTCTGCTAATTTTCCTTCGAAGATTCTAGAATCGCTTTTATCTGCCGCAGGATTTTCTATTTCTTCAGTAGAACCTAAAGTTATATTAGTTTCCGTATTTGCCATGGCTGCATATTGATTAGTCGTAGTGGTAGCAGCAACTGGGCCCGAGTTGACATCATCAAACTGATAAAGTTCTAGTCCCGTAAGCGCAGAAGAGCCATCATATGTCATTGCAACAAATGACCATTTATTTGCCACCAAAGTCGCGACATCCGCTCTTCTTCTCAGGTATTTTGATGTAACAGGCGGACTATCATATAGAAAAATCTGTAATTTGCCCTCATTGTGCCTGAAGAACCACTCTGTTCCGTTTCCTAGACCTGGGAAGTTGGGGTCATTAGCCTGAGAGAAATCTGATTTAGTGATAAAAGACCCTGCAGTGCTATTAGCTACAGGATCTTGGGTTAAGTAAACCCAACAAGTTATTGAAAATGGTTTATCTTGATCTACTCCGTTTGAAAAAGAAAACCTTTCACTAGAATTTGGTACGTCAATGTAGTCATTTGTTCCGTCAAATGAAATTGCTTTAAGGTTTATTCTTTTAGACATCTGCTGCTCCTAGAATGTCGAACACGCGGCAAACAGCTTATCAGCTCCGCCGAAAGGGTTATTGCCGGTACTTTGAAAATAGACCCTATCGACTCCAGAAATCTCGAAAACTCCATGCTTTTTACCGTCATCGATAGTTATGGTAACTGGTCCACCGACACCAGTTAAGGCGCCCCACGAACCGAACGCATGTGAATACGCCCAAACTGTAATAACAACATTAGCGCTGTTATCCGTATCTGTATCCAAAAGCAAATGAAGGTACCTTTGGTTTTCGGTGGCATATCCTGCAGTTTCGCCTGCTGGTGCATCTGTTGAAACTTGAGCCTCTGTGCCATGCTGGCCTGCTAAGTTCTTTGGCTGCCTGGTTCGACCCCAGGATGAGTGCCTAACATAATCTTTATTTACTTTTGAAACCATTTTTTAAACCTCTAATTAAATTTATTAAACTTGTCTTTATAGTCTTGTGTTGACTTTTTGGAAAGTCGCTTTTTTCTTTCGCGCTTTTCCTTATTTTTAATCGATTTCTTTGTGTAGTACCTTCTTTCTTTTAGTTCATCAAACAGTCCGGACTTTTTACATTTTCTAGTAAATTTCTTTATCATCCTTTCTACTTGCGACTGATCGTGAATTACTACTTCAACATGTACTGGTGTTCTTCTACCCATTTTTATTCCTTTGTTCTCACTTTAAATCGTTCCATTTTTGGCCAGCCAAGCTAAACAGTGCCGATATGTCAACTCCTGCGTCGGTTGGCTCTCTTCCCGCAAGTGGCGAGTGTACAGAACTTTGGCCAGAGTTCCTTAACGGCTCGGTGCCCTCGAAAACCTTGCTCATCTTTTCATTGCCAATTGCATTTAGCATTTTTTTCTTTGTTTCTAACAATTTTTTTTGCTTCTCAGCGGCGATTCGACTCTTCGCCTGTTCCTGCTGTTGTGTGTTATTCTCAACAAGTGTTGATTGTGCCTGGTTTATTCCAATTGCTATTTCCGCAATCAAAGAAGAAAGCATACCTTCTTCAAACAGAACATCTTTGATACACTCTTTTACTATTTCTTTTAGTTCTGACTTTTTCATTTTTCTCCAAACTTATAAATAAAATTACTCAAACTTCTATTGATTAAATCTGAAGGATTGAAGATGTTTGACGGCTCTTTTGCTTCAGACATCATAAACGCTCCTGGTGTTGAAGGATCTGAAACCATATCAAAACAGATAAGTTGAAAATCATCTTCCACCATAGTAACACCATTTCTTTCTGTTACCGATCCCATGCCCCTAGAAGAGATTCCCAATTTAACTCCTGCGTTGACTAACTCTTTTAATACATTTCCAGATGGAGTGTTCAAAACTTCTATCTTTCCCATGCACTTATTGTCATCCATCCAGATGTCAGTAACCAAATGCGAGGCGTTAGCTAAGTTGATGACGCTAGTATCTGGATGGTCCAGCTCTCCCAGTGCTCTTCTTTCTTGAACCATTTTCATGTAATTGCCAACTTCTCTCTCCAAAATCGCATGAGGGTAGATTCGGCCATTACCGTTTTGTGTTTCAGACATTTGCATGACACCTGTCATTATAACGGCCCCATTTGCAACTCGCGCTTTTTCATCTTCAGTGAGCAGATCTTGACAAATTCCACCTTCACATAATTCATAATATTCTCTTAGTAACTTCATTTGCTTCCTCTATGCGGGGGTCACCCGCGTCATCTATTTTCCATTGCAGCAACGACGAACAGGCTGCAGTTTCCATTTTGACCTAAACATGGTGACCATCTTTGCTCCTTTCTACTTCTACAAGCTTATAAGATTTAATTCCATCATCGCCCACAATCATCGTTCCGACATATGAGGCAGCTGAAGAGGCACAACCTAAAAGGAAAGCTGTAACCATAGAATCATCAAAAGTAATTAGTTGGGTGTAGTCGTTTACGAACCATAAAAAGATACCGGTCCAGAAACCTGTACACATAGGACATTTAAAAAGATCTCCGAGCTTTCCCTTCTTTGGGCGGATTGGATCAAAGATTTTTCCATACACAAGGATTTGTGTTAAGCCATAAGAAACTAAACAAAACCAAATAAAATTCACTCTTTCTCGCTTTCACCTTCTCTTACTAAGGAGTAATTGTACTGGAAACCAAAAGGTCGAACCTTGCTATCCATAGATCCCTTCTTGTCAGACTGCGGGACGTCTCCTAATTCAGTATAATCCTCTTCAGAAGGTCGAAGCATCCTATCAAGGCGATCATCATCAAACTGACTAGATGACTTAAAGTATGGCTTTTCCTGCTTCATATATTCATGAATAACAAACAATACTGCTTGTAAAGATTCTACTCCGGGGACTGTCGATTCCATGATGTCTGCCTCCATGGAGCCAAAAATGTTGCCGCCCCTAATAGAAGAGTAATCTACTACTCCCTTTTTCTTTAGAAAATTAAAGAGTCTATCTTGCGCTTCATAGACTTTATCACTTAAGTTTTGCTTAGGGATAGTTAAACATTTATTCTTTTTTGGAAAAAGAACAATGTCTAAATCTTCGTGATCTAAAATTAAAATACTTCCGTCCAAAGCTCTACGTGCTTTTAGCTTAACTCTTGGGTCAAGCTCTATTGTTGCATTAACTCTCATTTTTACTAATGTCATCAACCAATTGTTGCGCATTGAGGACCAACTCTATGGTCTGTGTATCAATTGGTTTCTCCTTTGTTTTATCTAAAATAGTATAGACTGTTTCTAATTTTTCTTTAAGCACTTTATCTTTTAAAAATTCATCTGTGGCCGATACTGCAAGTAACTCTTCTTTTAATTTTCCTATTTCTTCATTTAAAAAAATCTTAAAATCTACACCGTTATCCTCAAACGAAGACACGTAGCTGCCAAGAAGAGCTTTCTGGCTCTCATTTAATGCCTTGTCATATTCTTTATTGAAAGTTTTCACAAAAGTACTATAAGTTAAATTATCAATAGGTTCTTGTGTTTTTATCACTTCGCCGCCGGGAATAGCGGACATTTGTTCTATAATGTTTTGCTCCAGAAGAACCCTGTCTTTTGCTGGTAGTGTATCTTGGAAAATAGAATATACAGAAGCGATGGTTTTATAATTTGGAACAAAATTATTGTAAACTTTATTCGACAATGTTCTGTTTATCCTATTGATCAAAGCACTCTGCTCTTGAAATAGTGTTTTCTTGTCCAAAGAGTCGTGATCTTTTTTAACTTGGGTGACTACCTTTTCCGCTATGTTCGTATCCATCTCTCTAGTCTCATAGATTGATCTGTAGAGTTCTAGTTCCCTTTTAAGCACAGAATTTATTTTGAAATGCTCTTTTATGATTCCAACTATTTTATTTTGCTTGTTTTTGTTGTTTTTTACAACTGATTCTGTCAACTCTCTGACAAGAGCCTCATAAACAAACGCTGTATTTCTTTTTTTATTATGTTTTAGTCTCATTATTTTGCTCCTTGGCTTTCAGACTCCTAAAGAGGGCAGTTAACTCTTTTTGTTCTTTCAAGATTTTTAGCTCCTCTACTTTGTAATTAGTGTTTTTTTCTTCGTAAACGCTAGTACCTTTAGCTAAAGATGTAAGTTCTCCCATGCCCGGGAAATTTTTTCTTCTCGTTCCTGCCTCTGGGGATGCTGCTCTAGTCATGTTTTTCTTTCTAGGTCCTGAAGTTTTTCTTCTGTCTCCTCCCGAAAAAAGAGAGCGAGGCTCATACCACCCATGTGATTTTGCAGTGGTTGTTCTTCCTTTGTCATCCTCACGTTTGCCAGGAGGTGCTGCAAGAAGACCCCCATCCTCAGCAGGTGCTGCAGGGGCTCCTGGTGCTGCTCCGGCAGGCTCATCGGCCGCGGCTGGACCGGCTAGTGGGTCGGTTGGTGCGCCGAGTTCGGGTTCAGCCCCAACGGTACCTAGGCCGCCAGGTTCATTCATTCCGCCCGGGGGACCTCCCAATGCATCAGGGCCCGCGTTAAGCCCTGACGTCAGATCAGCTTGTTCTGCTTCACCGGCTGTCTCTAGTGCTGCCTCATACCTCTTGTCATAGAACATTTCTCGCCGGTTTCGGATAAATTCATCATCTGATAGTCCAAACAATTTCTTTGAAAGCCATTGTTTAGAAAAGAAACCTTCAGTCGCAGAGCCAACTATGTCGAAGCGAGTTTTCCAGTGTTCTAATTCTTGCATTTCTGCAATCTTTGAAGGATTATTAAGAGAACACTTAAAACTAACAAGATCTTCTTCTCTGTATCCTAGCGTATAAAGATGTATAATCCCTATCTTTTCAATTTCAGAAATAATAGAACGCTGAAGTCGCTGTATTGTTCTTGCGAATCTTATATCTTTTTGTGCCAGAGTTGTTTTGTCCTCTTGTGCTTTCTCTGAATCTGAAGAAATGTAAGCGGCTGGAATTTTAAGTGCTGAAAACAGTTTATCTCTAAGGTACTTTACATCTTCGATGTCTCCCGTGTATTTACCTCCAGCTACTGATTCTATTTTAGTATTAGACTGTCCTCTGACTGGAATAAAATAGTCTTCTTCAATAGACAATGGGTTATACCGAAGATCTACCCTACCAGTATTTGGATCAACTACTTGGTTTCTCTTCATAGTTGTCATAACTTTCTGCATATATTGTTCCACATCTTGAGGAGGTATGTTTCCAACGTCTATGTAAAACGCTCTACGCTCTGGTGACCTAACAATTCGGTAAGCCATCATTGCGTCTTCAAGCAAAGTAAGTTGGCGCCAGATTCGGCGGGCTGGTTCCAGAACTGATGTTCCGTATGGGTTGTACTTATCTTGACCCAAAATCCTAAAATGCCCAATTTGCCAATTTTCAAACGTCAAGCCGGCAGAATTCCACTGGAATTGTACATAATTGGGATTTGTCTTATCTTCTCCTTCCAGTCTTTCGATTTCTTGTGTCGGTAAACCTATAACAGAAGTTACACCTAGCTTATCATCAACATCTAGGTAGAGAAAATAATCACCGTATTTACACATTGTGCGACACCAAGCAAATAGATTATGTTCTATGTTCAATACGTTATAATACAAGGAGTGCAAGATTGTTTTTATTTCTTCATTGTCACAATCTATCGATAACATTGGAGTAAGAGATGAGAATGTTGTCATTTCATCTGCATAAATGTCTATTGCTGAAGCGATTTCTGGGGTATATTCCATCTGATCGAAATCTACGTATCTTTCTGTTCTTTGTTGGGAGGCCATGTATCCAGCTTGTAAATTGTCGTACGGATTGTACGCTGTCTTTTTAAAATCCCTACCAGAAGCCGAGGTAAACTTTCCTGCATATTTGTCTAAATCTATTCTCCTTAGACGGTGACTATTTTGTGTTCGATATTGTGTTATCGGTCCTGATAATAACTTTGTTAGTCTTCTGAATAAGACGCTTTGTGGGTTTCTTGTATTATTTCTGCTGTTTTTTGCCATTTCTTTTAACCTTTAAATAGCCATGGAAACTGTTCGTAACTTTGGCTCTGTTTTGCTAATTTATCTTTCATTTTCAAATTGTATGTACCAATCATGCCTTTTATTCTAGTATCAAGCTCGTTCGAGCTTTTTGTTATTGAGCCTATAAAAGCTTTTGCATATTCTGCATCCTTCTGATTAATCGCTAAAGCAGTATCTCTAACCCAGCACCCAATTGCACATGCCATTATTAAATCATCATTATACGACCTCATAGCCTCGGCTCGGCCACTATTCCAAACAAAGGTCTTCATTTCTGACAAAAGCCTAGATGAATATACTTTAATTAGATTGTTTCTTACAAATTCTTCTAGTTTAGCGATGATTAGAGGCCTTGTTTTAGATGTCATTGAAAAACCGGATACTGCATTTGACATTTGTTCCGCTTGATACTCTTCTACAAACTCGTGTGTTGATTTTATAGAGTGATACAAATTAGGATAACTCATTTCTTTCAATTTGTCAAGCACTGCAAAGCCAACTGAATTGTTTTCTACCACCAGTAAACCATCGCCGTACTCTCTACCTATGTCAAACAGAACCCTAGAAAACACATCTGGGGTGCACTTTCCCCTATACTCGGCTACTACTTCCATTGTCTCTAACTTAAATACGTGACAAACAGAATAATCTTTTCCATCACCCCTAGCCACATCTGCAGAAATCAAGTAAGAGTTAGTTTGGCTCTTTTCTTCCCAAATCCAAAGATTTCTATCAAAACCGGTTCGGTATTTGGGCTCCTTAACAGCTTTACTATAAATTTCCAAATCCTCTGGGGAAAATACTGTTTCCCCAGACATGTTAAAGTTGCACTCTAACTCTTGGGCTATCTCTCTTGTGGACATGTTTCTGGTTTCTTTCTCAAACCATTCCTGATTTCTATCTGGGTGGACATCCCACTTTAGCTTAGTCGGATAAAAATCATTCATCTTTTGTTCGGACTCTGAGTATACCTTGTGAAACCAATTTCCTACTCCGTTAGGTGTCGATAACGCAATGCATCGGCCACCAGTAGATAGTGTTGGGTATAAACCCATCCATAACTCGTCCAGGCCCTCAACGTGAGCTGCTTCGTCGACAACCAACAGTGATAATGCCTCTGATCGACCGGCGTCGCCAGAGGTTGATGATGCCTTAATTTGGGAGCCATTTGACAATTCAAATGAAGTTCTGTTATCTATAGAGACTCTTGAGATTTTTAGCCATGAAGGTAGATTTTTTATGATGGCTTTGACTTTTTTTACTAAGTTTGCAGCTGTATTGAACTTTGTAGCTATAACCAAGACATTCTTTTCTCGATGAAACATCATCATCCAAGCAACATAAGCTGCTGTGATTGTTGAAATTCCTAACTGTCTAGCCTTAAGAATAACATTGAAGCGGTGATCTTCAAAATCTTCTAATAATTTTTCCTGAAAAGGGTAGAGATGAAAAGGTATTAGCCCTTTCATCGGATGAGTAATTTTTGCGTAAGTGTGTATGAAATACTCTGGCTTCTTACCACAGCGGACAATCTCTTTCATTATTTCTTGTTTGGTAAGTTTTATTGCCATGTGGCCCTCTTTACTTGAGGCCGCCGAGTTTGACCATCTTATCGAATTCTGGATCTACTTCTTTTTCCGGTTCGACAGGAAGGCCTCCGATCTGGTAGCATTTGTGAACCTTTACGCTACAACGGATTCTTGAGATGTACTCGACCAAAACATCAACCTCGCTTGGATCTGAAAGCGAAAGAGAAGACTTAGTCACTTTCCTGTATTCCTTCTGCAGAAAAGACTTCACCTTCTCTACCATTGATTCCATTTCGCCTTCAAATCCATTTGAGTGAACTTCTCTAAGAGGTATCTCTGTATGATACTTGATGTGAAGTCGATTTCCGCTAATGTGGGCTCCGAAACCATCCATAATCCGATGGTCTATCAGCGGGTTGCCCTCCTCTCTCCTTAGACCAATCTTAATTGGTTCGCCACTTTCGTCAAGTGCGCCGTCGTAAGAGTTCGCAAGTACCTGGGAGATACCGTTAATAATTTCTAAAGTTGTTGCCATTGTATAAAATCCTCTGCAATAAATAGTTTGCTAATAATAAATAGTTATTTGTTTGGTCTCCAGCCCGATTTCCATCTTTCTTCTCTCCCCTCTATGTATTGTATGTAACAATCAAAACAACACTCAAACTTAATCATGTAAACATCGTCTCTTTCAGAGAAAGAATATGACCCACATGTTGGACAAGTCCTATCAGTTGCGTTTTTTGTTTTTCTACTTTTTACAACAAAGCCGTTCTGCTCTTGTGTTTGTTTTTGTCTTTTTTTTGAAGAGTAAAAATCTTTTAAATCTTTTAAGAATTTTACTTCTTTTTCTTTATCCCAAGAGCTTTTAGGGTTTTGAATTGCTTCTGAGCCATATTTTTCTTTAATTGCTTTTTCTATTTTTGCTATATCGTTTAAGTCTTTTTTGCTCATTTTACTAAAAAGAAAATACTAACAGTAGTTATTATGCCTGCAGCGAAGCCTCCAGTTGCCCACCATAATGTATAATCGTTTGGGCGTTTTAAAGCTGCGGCTGTTAATTTTTCAATTTCCTTATCTTTTAAATAAATTATTTCATCAGTTGTCTTTTTTAGTGACTTAATCTCTAAATTAAGAGTGTCTATTTCAAAAACATGGCGGGCTGTTAGCTCTTCTACTTGTTGTGACATTTGTAAAGAGCATTTTTCTCTTTCTCTATCTGCAGAAGAAATGATTAAAGAATTTGCGAGATTGGAGTAGCACCACACTGGTTCGTCGTCAGGTCCCAAATTCAACTGATTTAAGATTGATGAGTCAGTGACATACATTGCTTCCCCAGGAGGAATTAGTTCGTTATTTATTTCTGGGTCTGCGTAAGCTACAGTTGGAAAGCACAAAAGTAATAAGCTTATAATTTTATTTTTTAAATTTGATTCCAAAGTCATTCTCTATCTTTCTTATTATTTCTTCAGGATTACCTTTTGATTTTATCACAATTTCTTTTACATCTTCAGCATGTTTTTCAGAAAGTTTTTTGTTTTGTTCTTTAAATTTACTTTGTAATCTAGCAATGGTTTCTAGGTACTGATGTTGTAATCCTTTCATTTTTAAAATTTGTTCTCTGTGGTTTCTTTTTAGTGACTCTACTTGTTTACTGTGAGATTCTTGTTTTGCAGAAATTACATCTTTTAGGGCGTCAGTATTTCTTCTTACTAAAACAATAGTTATAATTGTCCAAATTGCCATAAATGGTATTTGCCAATATTCTTTTAAAAAAGACCAAGCTTTAGAAAAAAATAGTTTAGCAGATAGCCATGTCATTGGTTCGGTCCGTGTTTCCACTGAACAGCTAAATCTACTAATGCTTGAGACCCTATGTAGGCCAAAGTTACCGCTACCCAATCACTACTCGTGACTGTACCATAGACGCACAGTCCTGTTGCCGTAATCCAAGCTAAAAATTTTCTTGAAATAAATCTTTCCGTATATTTATCTGCAAATGCTTTTATTACTGTCACCATAAATCCTCCTAAATACTTACGTGAGCATAGCCATTTTTTCTCTCAATGTTTATCTGAAAATCGACGCAGTCTTTAAGACTGTCTAGGTGCGAGATAAGTATCACTGTTTTGAAATAACCTTTTATCATATCTAAGATTCTAACAAAGCCTTCCATATTTTCTTCATCAAGAGCTGTACCGGGCTCATCTAAAATAAATAGGTCCGACTTTGGTAAACTGGATACTGTTAAGAAAGCTAAACGTATTGCCATGCTGGCAATTGCTTTTTCTGCTCCGGAGCCCATCTCTAGTGGACGTGGATCATGACTTGGGTGTTTAATAAAAATGTCCAACTTATCTTCGTTGTTGGAAATAAACACTTCAAAGTCTACAATGTTTGTTAAGATCTTTGAGATTTCTTGGTTTATATACGGTAACCTTTCCTTAATAATTTCATAAGAAACACCATTAGGGTGACAGCAGACCATAAAAAGATGATAAGCTGCAAAGTCTTGTTCTAGCTTTTGAAATTCTTTATGTTGTTCTTGCATGTGCAATAGTTTTTGCTCCGATGACCCGTGTTTCTTATGAAGTTGCATGATCTTTTGATTACAACAAGTTAACTCAGATTCTTTATCTTCTGCTTGGCGACTTAAAACATCTTTGTTTGCCATAAGCTGCTTCAGATTTTCGATTGCCTCCTTGTTATCTTCGTATTCAGTTGCTTTTTCTTTTAACTCATCGAGACCAACCTGTTCCTTGAACAATAGACTATCAGCTCGTTCGATGGTTAAGCTACTAGTTGTTATCGAATTTGCTAAGTCATCTTTCTTTTTAATCAATGAATTATAGTTATTTAAGTACTCAGTTACTCTTACCTGCTCTTCATGTGAATAAGCTTCCTGTAGTTCGTCAATCTGATCAGAAAGAAGAGCAATCTCTTCAGATTTCTTCTCTACTGTTTCACCGACTAAAGGGACACAGCTAACACAAACCTTATCTTGTTCTGCAATCAGAAGATTTTTTTGCTCAGACAATGTCTCTAAAAGAGTTATCAATCTACGCAATTCTTCTTCGGACTTTGCAAAAGATTCTTTCTTCTTTTTATACTTTTCAATTTCAAAACTTTCTAAAAAGGTTTCAATTTTTTCATACTTATTCTTGTTTTCCCCAAGACTCTTTTGTGCTTCTGTTTTCTTTGCATTGATTTGTAAAATTGTTTTTTCTTTCTGGGCTATTTTTTTAGCTGTTATAACAGGATCAATAATCTCTGCGGGGACAGAATCTATTTTATCTTGTAAGTTTTTAATTTCTGCAACTAAATCAGACAACTCTTCCTTTAGACCGGTGCAAATTGCCTTGTTTTTTTCAATGGCAAGCTCACCTTTTATAATCTCTGATTTAATCATTTCAATATTTGTATCAAAATCAATACCTTCTAGACGCTTCAAGGATACTTTAATGTCAGCGGAGGCCTCTTTTGCCATTTTAAATTTTTTGTCAAAAATTTCTAAATCCAAAAACTTTGCTAAAAACTCTTTTCTCTTTGTAGATCCCTCATTAATGAATGATAAAGAATCTAATTGAGAAGACATAGAAGTTGCTAGAAAATCCTGAAGGGTGCCAAAATACTTTCTAACGTTTTTATCTGTATCTTGTCTCGAAGTGCCATTTAGACCTGTGTGATTACCAATAGCATCTTGTGAGTAGAACTCCAAGTCAGTCGTTGCCTCTTGGGTTTCCACGCCTTTTAGGCGTTTTGTGTACTTATTAGACTTACGCTCAATAATATAGTCTGTTCCATCAACCTTAATAGTTGCCTTTGCAATACACTCATCTTTGTTTTGATTAATAATGTTTAAATTCTTGCGAATCGATTTTGAAGTAGAGTTATACATAGAATAGAGTAAAGTATCCACAATAGAAGACTTACCTGAATAATTTTTTCCAAAAATGCCTACGATACCTTCTAGCTTTGTAAAATCAATAGAATTACCTTCTGCATAGTTGAACAGATTATCCCACTCCAAACTCTGAAGTGACCAGTTGACGTTTCTCATGACGTCTTCATTTTCTTCTATTTGTTTATTAAACTCTTTATTTAATTCGTAGACCCTTCCAAGGACTTCTTCTGTTACTTCATATTCTTTTAAGTACTCGGCCATTAGGGATTCTTGAGTTTTAAGAGCACGCAGATCTTGTTTCTCTAAGCCTTCAGGAGCAGCTACTTTAATTTGTTTACCGGCTGCACGATTCAGATAAGTGACCGATTCCGGATTATATTTAAATTTTGCAATATCAACTGCCTTTCGTACCTTATCTAGAGATACGTTACTTTCAGACACAATACGAAGACGGGCGAATTCAGGGGGCTTTACTCTGGGTAAGTTTCCTTTATCACTTAGTTTTAATGTAACAAAAGGTCTTGGATTGTTAAAGGTGATAAGTCTATTGCTAAATTTATCTTTACTTTCAATATCCCATAGCAAGTAACCCTTGTCTAGAGACTCACCAAAGTTTTGTTGAACCGTTGAGCCAGCATACCAAATACGTCCTTCTGGGTCTAGTTTTTGAGTTTTATGTATGTCTCCTAAAAATGCAAAATCAAATTCTTCAAAAATTTCAATACTATGATCTCCTCCTAGTGTCCAGTTGCTATCTGTTTTTGATTTGTCGATAGCGCCGTGGTAGAGAGCAATGTTAATTGCTTCATAGTCTGATGGTTGGACCCAATTATCCTCATCAAACACTGATAAAACATTCAAGTAAAATTTGTCATGTATTTTAGTTTCTCCAGCGTTCTTCAACAAAATAAGGTTAGGGTCGTTGATAGCTTTTGCAATAGGAGATAAAGCATCCTGTCTCGATCCGTTACGCAAGTTACCGTCGTGATTACCAAGAATAATATAGGTTGGTGCGATGGCCGCTAGGTTTTGAAAAAAGTCTCTGCACATGTCTACAAATTCTGGTGAGATCTGTGTCTTAGTATGTGCAATATCTCCACAGTGGATAATGTAGTCTACTTTTTCTTCTTTTAGTGATTGATATAGTTGCTTGAATACTTCTTTGTATTCAAAGTGATATTTTAAATTTCGGATGTGTGTATCCGCAATGTGAGCAAACCTCATTCGTTCTCCATTAGATGTTGTTGTGCTTTAAGTATAGCAAACAACTTAAGGCATGTCAATTAATTTTTTTCAAGCCCAGCTCTTCTAATTGAGACGGAGAAAGTTTCTGAAGGATTATTTGAAATGCTTTCTTTTCTGCCTCTGTGATCATTTCAATATCTCCGGTGGTTGCGAGATGCTGCATTTCTTCGGCAATGATCTGCTTAAGTCTTCTTTTTGTAATTTCCATTTTAAACTCCTCAAAAATTAAGTTTGTATTCTAAATAGTCCATTTCGGACACAAAATCAGCATTTTGTTTTCTCTGTTCCACAACTTCTTGTGGCATCTCGCCAATGTCGCAATAAGGTGCTATCTGTATTGTTTTTACAGAAATGCCATATTCTTTTAGTTTCTTTGCTATAGAAAACTCTTTATCTTTTGCATCTTCATCCAAAGCTAAATAGACATTCGGCTTTTTGTCACAAATCTTTTGAAACAGCCTAGACCTTTCTCTGAGCGTAGATCCAAGTAATGCGATCGCGTTCTTACACTTCATAGCATCAAACGCTCCTTCTACTAAAATTATGTCGTCTTCCCAATCGATGTTAAGATCATTGAAAATAATGTCTTTGCTAACTTGGGGATTTTTATATTTCATCCAATCATCTGTATAGGACCTTCCGACAAAAAAGTTGACATTACCTTTGTCGTCAAAAGATGGAACAATAACTCTATCCTGGTACTCCCCATAATCACAAAATCCTATTTTCCAAGTTAAAATATCCCTATCAGTAAATCCTCGGGAATACAAGTATTTCAAGGCACGTTGTTTTACTGGCGTCTTCTTGCCTGTCAAAGTCTGAAAATTATCTGGAAGGTCGATAATTTGCGGAGGTTCAGGCACATGTTCCGCAAAGATAGTGTCATACTTTGCAATGTCTATTTCTCCTTCTAATTGGCGATAGTCTGCATAATAAGATGGCGCATAGTGACGAAAAAGTTGTGAGACTTTTGTCCCTGAATAATCACATATCCAACATTTAAATACGCCCTTGCCTACGTTAATCGATAGTTTTCTCTTGTGGTGCTTACACTTTGGGCAGTGAAAAAGAAATTCCGTACCATTAGACCAATAGCGACCAAACGCGTTTTTAAGTAGTTTTAGCTTCTCTGACAATTTTATCACCCGCCAATGCTATAATTATACTGTCACACATATCCAAAGTTCCAGGTTTTGGATTTCCATGTTTCGTATATTGTATCTCAATTTCGGGGTAATTGTCAAGAACAAACTGTAAAACTTTTTCTTTTGCGTTATCTCCTCGTTTGATACCAACACCGGCTTGTTTCCTAGCTGATGTGGCCGCAATCATATGAGGTTGAATTGAAAAGATTTCATAGCACAACCATGATACTATACCATTAAATCTAGATAATGTCGATAGCGTTTGTGCTGAAGAGAATCCGGATCGAAAAGAGTGCAATGACTGTTCGATATAAATTTCTGTAATCTCGTATCTATCTTTAAGGTCTTCTATTTTATCTTTTATAAACCTTGCCTTATGGTAGATTGTCGGGAAGTGTTTTTTATTTCTGGTATCCCAGAAAAAACTTTCTCTTATTTGACTGTCTTGGATTACTGTCGCACCAGTTATAGAAGTAGAGATGTCAAGGCCCAAAATCAAAATTAACTCCTTTGTTCATACATTATGTCAAAAATTTTTTGCAAAATTTTATTTTTCTTTTTTAGGCAAGAGCAAAAAAACCAGTGCCAAACATATTTTGATTCTATCTCTTGTAGCTCTTTTTTTATAGTAATAATTTTATTTTCTGCCTCTAATAATCTTTCTTCACTAACTTCGGGTGGATCAATTCCCAACTCTATAGCTATAGAAACTAAAATAATTAAATCATTATCTTCCAGTGCGTCCATGGATTTTTGAAACAATTGTTTTTTTTTGTTCTTCTCGGCGCCATCAGGTAGGCCCACTAGGCGGTCCGGGTGGATTTCTAGTGCAATTTTTCTAAAAAGCTTTTTGGTTTCTAAGTCGGGCGGCTGCTTGCTATCCTTTTCGGGGTCTGAAAATTTATTAGCTTGTTCTTTTTTTGTTGATAAAGCGCCATCGCTTAGATCTTTTGGACTCTCTTCATTGTCTGAAGGTTTTTCTGGAAAGTAAATTTCTTGAAACATTTTATCTACTTCCGCAGCGGCATCTATTAAAATTTCTTTTGATACTTTTAGTTCTTCTTTTAGAGAGTGTAGCTTTACAGCCAAAAGATGTAATTTTCTCTTTGAGTGGCTTTTCAAAAGTCAATACCAATTTTAAACATGTAATCTCTTTTTTCTGTTTTTTTAATAGGACGCGATAGACTTGCTATAGCTATCAGATTTTTAAACCTATCATAAATTCCAATTTTTGAGATATATGTCACATTTTGAAAGTCTTCCTCGGCATCTTCATAATCCGATTTGTTAACCTTTTTTATGTCAACTTCTTCCTGATAAAAAGAAGAACTGTTGTATCTAATCGTTTCTGCTCTTGAAGATGTCAAAAAGGTTGGATTATGAGAATAATTATCGTCACCCAATTTAGAATAAGCGTACATTGTTAAGGTTGGTATATTGTTGGTACCCTCAAAAGAAATCTTATAACTAGGTACAGTCCCAGGATCAACATTCAAAAGTGGCCGGCCGGTCATAGGTATACCGGAACCAAAATTAATCCACCTCGCGATGTCTCTGCCTTGAAAAATAGCCTCACCAGTACCGTGACCGGAGAGCGTCTGGTCGCCCAAAGACAAAGACGATGTTAATAGTAGCAAACCTTGATTATAAATAGCTAGTCCAACTTGTCTATAAGTTGGGCTTTCACCAGAAGAGACTTCCATTAGACGCCCATCAGAAAAATGATCTTGAACTTTTCCAATTCTATTGTTTCCAATATAATATTCTAAATCTATAGATCCGGGATTTATCTTACTTCCATAGAAAATACCAGGAATGCAAATCATGTTAACAGCTTGTGTTCCAAGATTTCCATATCCCAGACCGCTAGATACATTTTCTTGTGATTCAATAACATTTTTAAGCGCTCTTATATATTTCTTGTTTTCATGTGCTGTCCTTAAAATGTTTCCAGGGTTAAAAGGGTTATTGACATCAAACTCTATGCCAGAAGGAATAAAAATTCTGCTAACACTGGCAGACATTGGGTATAAAACTGACATTTCTTGACCCAACGGTATGTTATTTAATTCTGCTTCTGATGAAATTGGAGGGAGAGCTTCATTATCAGAACTTCTAACCAAATATTTATAAGATAATTGGTTAGCAGGTCTATCGACATTCATCTCATGCAAGCTTATGTGGCCGGAAGGAACATGGTTTATTTTATTTCTTTCTCCATGTTCATCTTCAAATCCTGGCGCGCCGAATGATGCCGACTGATACTGATAGTAAATTATACTGTCTCTTATAGAGAATACAGATTTAGGGTTTGTTTTTATAACATTATAAACGAGATCTTTTGAGCTAAATTTTTTAAAGCTCATTTTTAATAATCCAGTCTTACCCTCAGAGTAAACTCATTGTCGGGGGTCTTTTTGAGTGGCTCAGATAATTTTGCAACTGCCATAAGCTCATTATTTGTAGAGTACAGGCCAACTGTAGTTATGTAAGTTATAGGGCTTAAGTTTGCCTCATTCGCAACACTAGGGTTGGTCTTAACAACAATTTTGCTATCCTTCAAATAGGTTGGGTTTGAACTATAATTAAAATCGTTGTGGTTTATTCTGCAAAAATAAATGCTAGAATTTAACTCTGTTACATTATCAAAAGTAATGTTGTCAATTCTGTGCCTTACTCCGTCTGCTAAACTTGAAATAGTAGATCCAATGAGCAAGTCTGACATAGTATTTGTCGCGGGGTTCATGTGTGTATTGTCGCCAAAAAGAGATCCGGTCATTACAGCAATACCGGCTTGATAATAGATTAATCCAGTGGTGGTTCCAGCAGTAACACCATTGGTAAACTTGCCTCCGCCACTAATGGTGACGTTATCTAAAGCACCGCTGCCGGCGGCGCCAATTGTTGTGTTACCGTTTGCACCGGCGGTTACCTGAGTTATTGTCACAACGTTACCGTCGCGAGTGACGGTTACCAAGTTTGCTATTGGGCTAGCCTGTATTGCTGTCACAAAGTTTGCTGCTCCATTACCGTCTCCACCGCGTGAGAACTCATCAGCGTCTGTGGTGCCGGCGTTACCAGTAACTGTAAATGTTGCAGAAGTTGTTGTTGTCCCATCTGCCTGAAGTGCTATGATTGTGCACGCGCGGCCGACAGTAGGCGAATTAGTAAAATTAAAAGTTACCGACGCGGCTTGGCCTTGGGTTTTTAGGAAACCGTATTCGCCTGCAGGGGAATTATTTCTATAATTTTCTGCAGAATCAACATCGGAGAGTGTAACCTTAGTGGCAAATGGTGTCGTGTATTGTTGGTTTGTTCCTAATGATAACCTAAAGGAGCCTTTCTTTATTTCATCTTTTACTAATAATCTAGAAAAGTTCAAGAAAACTGCATTTTCTAATTTTACAGAATTATTAGAAAAATTTCCATCAGGATCAAATCTTCTTACATTTCCTGAAACGTCATATCCTACTAGTACCTGGGCCATTTGATTGTAAACATTTACTTTCTTCGCGACATCAGTGTTAGCAGAAGATGAAACTGACTGGCCAGTATTAGCACTAAAGCCTGCAGTAATGTCAAAAATGTGATTTGCCGAAGAAGACAAGTAAGGATAATCATATACAGACTGAAACATATTGTGTGCGAAGGATTTTATGTTTAATGCTCTATTATCCGAGGCATTGACGCCGTATCTTGCTGATCCGCTGATCAAAGTACCTGTAAGAGGTATTCTTTCATTTAACATGGTCCTAGTAGCGGTAAAGTCGTCTTGTGTTAAATTTTTAAACGAAGGTGTACTCATCTTTTTCTCCTAAATTTTATTAAACCTTTATTTCTGTAACTACACCTTCTTAACTATTCTTATAGGTATGTCTAAGGAAAAGCCAGTTGTCATACCTTGAATGTTAATGTTAGTGTCAATAAATTTGTAATTTGCTATCGTATTTCCACGATAGGTCAAGTTGGTTCCAGTGGAGCCAAGCTTTGTAAAAAAAGTGTCCGAGAATTCTACTTCTTGAGTAACTCGTGGAGCAAACTGAAGCACTTTCCCTAGTGGACCTTGAAACATTTCTAATAATTCTATTTGTGATGTTTCGTTTGTTGCTGGGTCCGTTATAAGTCTTCTATTTCTGAACTGCTGCTCTTCGGGTTCCACAATTGGCACGCCGGGTAGGCCATTAACAATGTAATAAGTATTTGTAAAATCATCATCCTGGTATTGTGGACCTAGGTAACCTGTGAATGCAGTGTAATTTTTTAAATTTAAAGGCAACGTTATGTGCAGCAGTCTTTGATCACATTTTATTAGATAAGCTGTCTCGAGAAGCATTGAGTCAAGACGATGTAAAACAGATCTGCCGGCATTTGGAATTATCCCTGAATCGACATTTATGCACTTTGTAGAAAATCGAGCGTCGTCAACTGCATTTTTAAATACCCCTGGTAAGAAACCTGCTTCAGCGCGCTGCCCTTCATTTGACTCTGCAGTTGCCCGGTCGGCCATCAAGACAAATCCATTATTAATAGAAGAAGGCATAACCTCTTCTACTTTATTATTAACTCTCATAACGGGCATGTGAAGTAAGTTGTTTCTGGAGAATGACATTAGTCTCGACTTAAGAAGAGACTGGTCACTTGTGAACGCTTCCAAGATTGGTGTTTGCATAATTTCTAAGTCTCTATTTGCTACTGGCAGTGATGGGTTAAAAAGTCTATAATTTATTTCTTCATCACCTAATGCAAACTTGACAATGCTAAATTTCCCTTCGGCTAACCTTAGTCTTCCGAGATCAGTTAGGACAGCATCTAAAATGATGTCCCCAGAATTATCTAAAAATGCCATATAAAACTCCCTTTTTTACTTTTAAATCAATAATAAATAGTTAAATGTATTTATTTTGGCGCATAATTGTGAACGGTTTTTCTCCATTTACTAGTATCCACTTGTTCCTCGGCCGCGGCTTCTTATTCCTCGGCCTAGGTTTCTTACCATAGTTCCAACGGCTCCCGTTTGCAAGACTTGGGCGCCGGCGGCACGGTCGGTAGTACCAAAGCTGCGGGAAGTGTCCGAAGTAAACTCACCTATTCCCTCTTCTGCACGACGCATGGTTTCATCGTTTCCTCTACCTAGTCCTGATTCTCCAGCGTCATCGTATCCTCTTTGAGCAGCTGCTGCTACGGCCGCGGCGTTTTCGATACCTGTGAGATTTACTGGCAAATCTTGCGCCAGTATCTCTGTAAAACTAGTCTCATTGTAAGTAGTGCCTCCCACTGTATTTAAATTTTCGTCAGAGTTTCTTGAATTTCTTCTTCTCCGAGCATCTAAATCTCTACTATCAAAATTATAACATCTTTCATTTATGATACTATTATTTTCTTCTTCTGGTTCTAAGAGTATTTTACTATATTTGAAAGAAGTGTTTAAGTCAAAAGAGTTACCTGAAATAGTTGACGTTATTCTAAACTTAAATTTTCTATTCCAAATAAGATCTGAGTTCAAAACATTAGTATTTCCAAGATTAATTAAATCCATTGCAGGGGGAACAGTAGAATAAGGTATAAAATTATTCTGATCTGAAGGTATAAAATCTCGAATACGATCGAACCAGTTGATCCCAATGTTGCCTTGACGTCGACGATTATAATCGTAAGTGTAAAATAATGTTGTGTGATCTGGATCTAAATTTATACTTCTTTGATAAATTGACGGCTCTATGCTGAGTAAATTTTCAAATGTCAAATTTGATTCCAATGGATAAGTCTCCAGGGTTTCGAAACTAAAGTATGTACCATCACCATAATTGTGTTTTATAAGTTCATAAATCGGACCAGGGTTTGATACCCCTGCAAGATCTCTAGATCGAAAGGTCACAAAAAGCTCTTTATTTAAAGGTACATCCAAATCAAAAAACGGCTGATCGGAAGTCGTTGTAAGCATCTGTGAACCATAAAGATCTGCATAGCCTCTTGGTCTTCTAAAAGAGTAGAACATTTCATAATGCGTTGGTAACGTATCAGATCTAAACATTAAATTATCTGGTGATAAATTAATAGAATTTTCTGCTAATAAAGCATAACTAGATTCTTGATTCTCCCTCATTGTCTGAATTACCGGCAAATCTTGATCTCTCATTGGTACCGGTGCCTCTACCGAAGAGCCAAATTGAGGACTCAACATGAACATGGTGGGCTCTAAGTAGCTTTGCGTGGTTCGATGTGATTCCGCAACGCTTACATCAGGAAACAAAGGGGGCAAATCCGAAGAAACTGTTGTTATCTCTCTTTCAAAATAAGGTGCTTCGATGAGCCTAATATCCGGTTCTATACTCATTGGTATTCGTATTTTTGCATATTTTAAAAAATCACCGAATAATTCATCTGATGTCGTTCCATCACTGTATCGGCGCATTTCGTTTTGTGATGGGTCAATCAAATTGACCTTTTCATAAGATAAATTATTAGTTTCATAATTATATTTTGAACCTACAACAAAATTTATTGTAAAAATTCTGTAAGTGTATCTTTTGCCCGGGACCACTTGAGTATCTAAAAAAGTAAATTCTTCAATATCTGGAGTGTTTGCAAAGAAAAAATTCTGTACTACTTCACCCGAGCTTGTATCAGTTTTTTCAACTCTATAAGCTAGTACCTCCGAATAACTTGGAGATCCTTCAAAAATCTGAAAGGCGCTGCGATGCATGCTTCTATTATAGTCTCTATACTTGTTTATAGCATCATAAAATGTGTCTTCTTCTCCATTATTCCAAAAATCTTTTGGCGTTTCTAAAAACTTAGTTTTCAAAAAATCATTAAAATCTCCCGGGGTGGCTTCATCATACTGATTCTGTACCGGGAAGCCCAGAGGATAAGTGTAAGTATCAATTCTTCCTTCATATTGCGGTCTGTTTAGAAATGCTTGACCGTTTAACATTCTTTTCATTTGCTCAAAAGGGTAAGGCACCTCATTTGGACGTAAATTGACCGCGGCAAGGTCCGAGTCTATTCTAAAGGTATCATCTTCTTCTGCTCTTTGCAGATATTGTTGTGAATTATTAAGCCACGCATCCAGTACCTGTGTATAGAATGTAGAATTTATTGGATAAAGCTCATCTAGCATCTCAAAAAAAGTAGTCATTAAATGTGTCTGCTCAAACCATCCTGAAATTTGACTATCTCTTGACATGTTAAAAGTAATAGAATTGTATGAATCAAACATTTCGTAAAATTCTCTAACAAAAGTTGATGATTCCTGATCTTCTACGTCAAAAATTGAGGAATCTGAATGTAAATAGTTTGTCATCTGCTGTGCTAGTCTTACTTGTTCTTGAGGAAATTTTTGTATTTTATCTGTGGTGCAAGACTCTACCTGTTGTGGCTCAGTTGAAAACTGAAAAGGAAAGATTCCAGAAAGAGATCGATAAAAACTAGCCCTATTAAATTCATGTGAACTTGATAAATCTGATTGATTTTGTATTTGCAAATCTCCTGGTGGGGCATGACTTGTTATTTGAACTAAATCATTTAAGTTTGCAAGTGAAGGATAAAAGTCTGTGTAAGACCTAGAATATCCAACAGGCGCCTGGAAAGTGTGATCAAAAAAGTTTTTGGAATAATAAGTAGTAGTCCTAGTAACTATATCTGGGTCTGTAATGACGATACCAGTACCGATACCAGGAATGTTTCCAAGTCCACCAATTGGAGATTCAAATAAATCTCTAGTTGGATCCTCTAAAGACTGTGCAGTTGTTCGAAAGATGAAATTGTAAAGTAAATTTGCATGCTCACTATAATCCACATTTCTTCTTAATCGATTAGAAAAAATTCTATTTATGTACAATCTTGATGCATAAAGATCTAAACCTGATTTATAAAACTTCTGTCGACCTTCATTATCAGGATCTGGGGCGCCTTCGATCTCTGAAGGTACTGGGTCTATGTGGTAAAAAAGTAAACCTCTATTTTGTCTCGCAAATTCAGGAGTAGGTAAGTCTGGGATTCTTCCTTTTTCAAAGTCTAATTTAACAGCCGATTCATAAACTGTTGTTGGTTCCCCGAACACAACAGAGGTATGATCCCAAGTTCCACCGCAGCAATAGCGGAAATCATCATTTAGGACTGTTGCGCGCGAACCAAAATTGTAGCGTGGATCTTCTTGTTCTTTGGGATCTCTAAAAAAAAGTGAATCACTTAAATAATCATTATAATAAAATTGTTGTGGAATTATTAAATTTTTATTATAAGTGTTTGCTGACCACCATGGGTTACGATTTTGATCAAATGGGTCAAAATACAACTCAACTAATTCTGATTCGATTGCTTCAGATGCTCCTCGTTGGTCGAAGATGAAGTCTTCAGGTAAAACTGCTGTGTCTTCTAGCAAAGAAGGTGGTGCACCTTCGCCAAAAAATGTACCAGAACCAGCAAACGTAGGATCATCGCACTTTACTAGTGATTCGCCAGAGCGATCAATCGTTCCCTGTCCCGGGCCAAAGAATCCGGACCTCGATAAAACACCAGACAAAACATCTGCATCCGTCTGAGAAGATTGAAAGTCGTCTCCAAACTCTCGAACTATTTCTACTATAGGACGATCTCCAGGAGAAGACCCGAAGCCGAAGCCAGACATCCCAAAATTGTCTCGATCACCACTTGGAGGCATAAAATTGCCTTCACCAGGGCTATAATCTGATTCTCCAAATCTGCTTTGATCTTCTGGTGGTGGCATAAATCCTTCGTTTGATGACCCTAAGCCATCGTCACCATGAAACCAATCTAGACCCAGATCAGAACCAGGTTTAGTGGATCTCATGTCTTTGTCAGCCGTTATCCTAAAACTATCTTCTTGTGAAATTGGAGGGGCCGGAGAGTCAGTAGAGTCATCCTCCGCTTCTTGGAGAGCTGAAAAAAAGTCTACTGCATCTCTATTTTGACTATTTACACCCGTGATGTCCATGGAATCGTCTTCAGGTTGCCCGGCTTCACGAGATTGCGGTCTTGGGGTGCCAGCTCCGGGGCCATCACCACGGCTTCGAGTGCGAGCCCGGAGGTCTATTTCTATGTACTGCTGTGATTGTTCACCTCCACTTTCTGCCGTAGAAGAGCCTCGTTGATTCGCTCGTAGGACACTCGCAGCATTATTTCCAGATTGCGTGGATTGGGCGCCCTTGCTAAACTCCTCCAAAGCATTCGTGTATTGCCTGATCGGGGGGGTCTGATCGTCTGTCTCTTCTTCAACACCATAACGAATGTCTCTAGAGATTTTAAGTATGTCATACATATTTGGCATTTTAGATCCTCAGTGTTACTCCATCGTTAATTAGTCTAATATTAGATGATTTGTTCTTGACAAACTTGAGAAAACAAACTTTACCAGTAGATCCTCGAGCAGAAGACCTAATCATGGTTATCATATCTGATACCGATAGTCTTCTCGGTAATGTGCCTGGAACTATTAATAGCACATGAAATGATTCTTCCCCGAATGTGCCTCTTTTTGAACTATTAAAGCTGTAATTTGAAACTTCATCATCAGACCCTTTTAAAAAAACTTTTTCGTAATCTTTTTCTTTAATTTTGTTGTTAAATTTTTCAGATTCTGCTTGTAATTTTTCTCCCATTTCACTGTAGATTGATCCTAAAGTTTTTTGCAAAGAAATCAAATCTTTAAATTTTTGTTGTATTTGAATGTCAAATTCTTCTCTATTCTTACTCGTATAAAATGAATTTACTAAATTATCTAAGACAGAATCACTAGCATCAGGAATTACTTTTAAAATTTCTGACCTTACAGTTGCTGCACCTGGAGGGGTGTCTATACTTTGCATTTCATTTGATCCCAAGTCTACACTTATACCAGACTTACCTTTTAAAAGCACTTGTGCATAATAGTCATCTGTATGGTCGGCCACCCCAGGAACTTGCCCTAGACTTTTAATAGACGACACTCTAACTGCTAGGTTATCTTTTTCAAAATTATTTAGTTGTAAGAAATTTGCTTTATTAATAATTTCTGTCACTCCTGCTGGAATGTTATTGATAGACTCCATTATTTTTATTGATGGATTATCTGAAATCGATGGTAATGTATTTTCTGATGATCTTGCAAATGTTAAATTTTCCTGACTTATCTCATACTTCATTTTTTTAATCTGCAAAATCCTAGTAGGCTCCATTGCTAACTCTGATTTTTTGGTAACACCAGGAGAATTTAAAAAATCAAGCTGAAGCTGATCTGAAAAAACTTGACCTATAGAAGGTAATTTAGAATTGTTTAGCAGCATGTTCCCGCAATCAGCCAACAATCCTGTAATAGAATCTAAATCATGAACAATATTGGTCTGATTTTTAATGAATACTAAACCACGAAGACCGGAAGCTGATCCGTTAATGTGGTTTTGTCTAAAATTTGCCTCTAAGCCTTGGGTTTTTTTTGCCGGGGAAACGCCGTTTAAAATTCTTAAAAGTTCTTTTTCTACTTTGCGCGTCTCTGACATTACAATTCTTGCAACATCAGGATCATAAACTTGCGGTGATAGTAATACTTCTAAATCAAAACCAGGTCTTCTTAATCCAGTTAAAAAAGTATATGCTCCTGAGATTTGTGCTGTCATGTTATTTAACACAGACTTTATTTTTGGTGAAGTTGAGTTCGTTGTAAATTCAGATCTATCTGTTTCATAATTATAGGACCCTAATACTATTTTGCCATCATTATTAAAAGTTGCAGGTGTTTCCATGGTCTTGATGTATGACTCTAATTCTGATCGAGCTTGCTTATATTTGTTGTACAATTTTGTTATAAACTTTTCAGAACCATCCTCTAGAGTAATTTCAACATCATAAGTGTACTGTCCTGTCTCGTAATTATGAAACAGGTCATAGTCTTTAAGACTTATAGACCTTGTATCGCGAGGGGCTTCTGAAGTTATGGGTTCTGCGATTTCTACTTCCTCTATTGAACATCTAGAGTTTACGGCTGATCTTAAGACTCCAGAAATTTCAGTTGTTGAAATAATTCTTCGTTCCGCATAATCTCCAGATAATTCAGACACTTTAGGTCCAGGTTTTTTATTTTTCTCAAAAGAATTGTTTGAAATTTTTCTTCTAATTACAGAAAAATTTAAAATTTTACTCGAACCCATCAACAACATCGCAATTGAATCATTACCCATTCTTCTATGAAAATTCATAAATGGCCCTAAAGTAGTATTGTTTTGACAAATTAAGAATTTATCTATACTTATTATTGATCCAAAATAAGAATTATTTAAAAATTCAGCTCCGGAGTTATGAGTAGACTTCACATGTGCAGTTAGTTCTGTGTCTTTTGTAACATACATTCCAATTTTTGCCATGTTTGCCTGAATTGAGTTGTTTACGGATTCAATCAAGAAATTATTACTTTTTTTTGTTTTGTTTTGATTTAAAGTCTTTTTTTCCAAATCGTTGCCTGTAGATTGATAAAGTGTTCTAGGCTTTAGTTGCATTATTTGCTTTAGATCAATTTTTAAATTTCTTAAATCTTGAATTTTATAATTTTTTACTTGTTCTTTTTTTAATTTAAAGCCCATTTGGCCAGTAGGATGCCCTGCCATCCATCCAATATATCCTGACATACCCGGGTTAGACTCTGAATGATAATGGTAAGGTCCACTATATGGTTGTCCGTTTCTGGCCGCGGCGGATTTATCATCAATAAAAAACTCTTCTCTTGTTTTGGGAACTCTATAGTTTGAAGTTTTATTTATTTTTTCTAAGACCTTTTCGTAAACAATTTTACTTGAAGACTGTGTCGTAGAAGCTGAAGGTGCTCTATCAACAAAAGAAATAAAGTGGTATGAGGAAGTATTTTCCGAGGGTGTACAATTAATTATCACATCCAAATTTAAAATAGTATTCCCTTTTTCTAAGTTTTCTTTATTTCTCGTTAGTACATCTAGTAGTGATTTTTTATAATAGTTTTTTTGATGACGTAAAATCGCGGACAAATCCCTATCTTCAAGATTTTTTAAAAGCCTTAGCCTGTTTGGTCCCGAAAACAAAGAATAAAATTCCTGATACTGGTTTTCATTTAAAATGAAAAAATACACATACAAATCTTCAGCAAACTCTTCAAGTAGGTTTTTTACTTGATTTGTTATTCCGTCCATAAATAAATGGCTTTTAAATCTGTAACTATTGTCATGATTATCATTTTTAAGAATTTGTATTTTTTTAAGTTGTAAGTTTAACTTTTCTAATATAGTAGCCGCCACTTTTAATCTCTACTCCTATCTTGGTAGTTTCTTTCTCTTTGTGTCTTGTAATCATGTAAATGTGAAATAGTATTATCTGTTTTTATGTGAAACAAAGCCCTAATTATGTTTGGATCTGTTATTTTTTCAAGTCGCTCTTGTTGGCCCTCTGGTTGTTGTATTATTTCATAAATTTGTAATCTAAATTTATCTTTCCTAAACATTGTGTTTAATTCCTCAATGTCTAAAACTAGATTGTCTTTATTTACTTGTATCATTGTATTGTCTCTAAAAACTACTTCTTCTGAAGTTAGATCGTAAAACTCTTCTTCTGAAGGTGGCCTAAGTTCTCCACGGTTTGAAGTGTTTTTTATTAATTCTATCTTCGGCTCTGCATCGAATTGAGGAACGTTTTTGATAATCCCAAAAGAAGTAAAGTGCTGATATCCCTTAAATTCAATAGGACTATCTAAACAAACAGCGTCATAAGAGGGCGCTTGAGTATTAGCCACTTCTTGCGATCCTAGTGGATATAGTAAAATTTTCTCTTGTACATCATAATCATGATTTTTTCTAACTTGTAAAATATTCCTGAATTGTTCAATTGGTAAATCATTTCTACCCGAGGCGGCTCGGCCGGCGGACCGAAATGGATCTAGTAAACCAGACTGGTCTTCTATTTCTCCAAACCCGGGGGCGTTTTCAGGATCTAGGTTGATTATGTTATCCATGGCATTTCTTACCAACTCGGCAATACCCTCTTCTTCCTCATTTTCCTCTACTATTAAATCATCAAGTAAAGGAACAGCATCTCTAGGCGTTGTTGACCGTATTCCAAGATCCTCTAATCTATCAAAGTGGGTTGCTATTCCTGTTGTTAGGTGCTGAGTTTTTAATTTTGGAGTTTCCTCTATTATTCTTTTCTGTGTTGAGTTTTGATGCTCTTTAAATCCTGCTTTTTCTGAATCGTACAGAACGTCATCATCAAAAAAGGCGTAAAACGCAGGACGGAATTGCCCTAATGAAAGTAGCCTTTTTCCAAATTGCGTAAGCTGAACATCTAAAACCTCTTCTTTTGTATCAAAAAAACTCATGTTTACTCTCTTTAAGTATTTTCTTGTAGTTTGTATTTTATTGTAAGGCTATCACTTTCAAGTAAATCTCCATTCAAAGTAATAACATTACTAGACATTGTGTAATCATTACTAGACCCTTCTATCAATAAAACACCGTTTAAGTAAATAGATACTGAGCCTGTTTTTATTGAATAACCATCAGGTATTGAAACTGTTGCTTGGTTAGCTGGTGTTGGGATGGCTGCCCCGACATGCTTGACCGTCTGGGTAAATTGAGTATTTGATAAATTATCTCCGGAGGAGGAAGAGCCTTCAACTGTAATGTAATTATTGATAATGTTATTTGAATCCGGATCTGATGATGACAGCTGTTGTTGATAATTTTGTTGATCGCTACACTCTTCTGAACTAGGCAAGTCTGAATAAGTTAGCGTTGTTGCTTGTGTAATAGAAAAATCCACTTTTGCTGAAAGGTCCACAAGCTCTACAATGGAAAAATAATCATAAGGCCAGTTGTAACCATAGTTAGAATAAATCTGATCCTTTACTTCATTTCCTGTTGAATTGTCGGAACCAAAAGACGTCTCTATTATTTGGCTGTCTGTACCGACGTCGGTCGAGGATAATTTTAGAAAACTATAATCGTTTATACCTCTATATTTAGCTTTAAACACAATCCACCTAATTTTTTCTTTTTTAAATAATTCAGAATCTTTAAAAAGACTTGGATTCATAGGGTTAATGTTAGTTGCATAAAATTCACGGTCTGTACTTTGCTGGTCCTCATAATCTTTAAATGTACTAGATCTTCTAGTTTTTGATGCTTGAATAGAGTTTTCAGGATAAAGGTTTTGCCAAATGTCTGAAAGATCTTGCTGATCCAGGTCCATTTTGAATTCAAAAATGTACTGCACATGCGGTTTTACATTAGGGTTTCTGATAAAGTCAAACTGTGGGGGGATTACATATTTGTTCATCAAACCCTGTTGTCTTGCAAATGAATCTCGAATTATAGAATTTGAATATCCTGAATTGGAAATAAGTTGATTGACAGGTACATTTGCATATTTCTGAGCTGTTTCTAATAATCTGATTTTATTATTCTCATCTAGGTAATACGGTATTGCAACAACTGCTTCGCACAGCTGTTTTGATTTTGATATCTTACCAAGCTTTACTTGTGATTGTTTATCTTCTGGTTTTGAAAATCTTGAAGAAAATTCTAAGATTTTTGAAAGATCTTTTATTGATGAAGTTTCTGCAGGGCCCGAAACTGATAGCATATATCCGTCTGTAGAATTTTCTGGCTGCAGGGTTCCCAGTTGGTGCCAAATACCCTTTGATGACGGTAAGTAATTATTGTTGCTTTTTATACTATAATAATCGCTCAAACTTCTTGGTTTCCAAGGAGAGTCACTAACAGATTCAATCTGATTAGTAGACAAATTTAAGACGGATGAGGTAGTATTTTTAAAGTTAAGTATCGGTGTCTCCCATTTTGTTTGTATTACCCACCTATATTTATCATTTTGAGGCCCAGAACTATCAGCTTCTAGTATGTAATTATCTAAATCTAGACTTGCCTCAATGTTCATAGCATTAGAATAATTGCAATTATCACTAGCGTTTGATGGAGCCTCGACATTGTAAAAGGTCTTTGTCGATCCTTCTATTATTTCAGGTATTGTATATTCCCTATTTTCAGAAGCAGTGAACGAAATCTCAACATAGGGAGAGGTACCTGGGTCTAAAAATGGCGGAACGAATGGCAAATATCCATGAGAATTCTGTAATTGTGTAGTCTGTTTTTCAAGTGTTTGAAAAGTGGCGGAAGTTGCGTCTGCTCCGGAAGTAAAGTTGCTGACAAAATTCGAAACTGTTGAATTATTCGTTTTATCCCCGACAGTACCTACAGAATTTTGTTTGATTGTCAAAACTTCCGTTGAGCTGTTAAAGTCTCCATCTTGCACTATCTCTGTAGAGTGGCCGTTAGATGATCCAATTGCTGTCATTAGTTCTGAAGCGATGTTAGATACTGATGACATGCCGGTGATGTCTACCACTACATTAGAGCCCAGTATTTGCCCAGTGGTATAGTTTACGCCGGAAACAGCTGCTGTGCCTTGGGAAAAGCCAACTACAGTAAGATTACTAGAGTTTGTGCCACTCTTGTTAATTCCATTATTACCAGAAGTGCCTGCAGTTGCTTGTGTGAGATCTACTCTACTATTTGACGTGTCTACACTGACTGAGATTGTTCCGTTATGCCCTGTTGATGAAACAATTACAGATCTCATTTCTGCTAATACAGCCGAAGTTGACATCGCGTTAATGTTGATTATTACATTCCCTTCAGAAATTGTACCACTAGCAGGAACAGATGCAGAGCCACCAGAAAAAGCCGATAAGCTAGAGTTTTCAGATATGTTATTGCCTGCGGTACATGGCGACGTACTAGAGTTGATGAAACAATTGCCAGATGTAATTGAAGCGTTAGAAGGTACTCCCAATGCACTCAAAGTTATTCTCATAGTAGCTGTAGATGGCTCTGAAACCGCTACTGCTAGGTTACTTTCAAGTTCAGATTTTATATCTGCTATTAATTCACTTGATGTTTTATATCTAGATAAAGATGAGTTATATAAATCTACGTAAGACACATTCGTTGCAGACGTGGAGTTTGCCATGTATGAACCAGAAATAGAGTTCATAAACCTGATTCTATGAGTGCTTGAGGACTCATCCGTCACTTCTAGATAAGGATAATTTGACTCTCCCGCAAAACTAGAATTAGTGTTATAGCCTCCAGGCTTACTTGGAGCATTAATTACAATCTCAGTGAATGCCGCGGCGCCAGTCGATGCTGCAGATGTTTCAAATTTATAAGTCTTAGATGTTGGAGAAGACTCTGCATCAACCATAGTAAAAGTGGCCCCATTGAGAGTTAAACTGTCAATTTGAACTTGTCCTGTTGCTGGGGTGGCAGATGTGGAAGAAGTGTCTTGTTTGAATACATATGTTTTTGATAAATTTTGATAATCAACTATAGTGACTGTCTGGTCCAATAATGATGATAAACTTTGCCCAGTAAAGTTTATCGTCGCGGTGGAGGCAGCTCCTGCAGATGAATTTTGGCTAACTGAATAATTTTTTATGTTTATGGTCCCTTCATCTACAGGTGGACCAAAAGCACTGTGTCTGTCATACATAATAGTATTTTTATTTTCTAAGTAAACAAACATTTTATATTCTACGCCTTTTTTAAGTTTTGGCTTCGTTGCCCTAGAAACAAGACTGGTTAACTTTGACTCTTCAAGAAAAAAGTTTACAGTTTCAGATGCAAAGTTATTAACAGCAGATTTGAACGGTCGTATCGAGTCTTGAAACTTTTCTCTAGTGTTTGAAAATTCTATTGCAGTATATTTTAGTGTTTCTTCTTTATTTAAGGTGCCAAACGTGGCTGGTCTCTCTAGAATTGGAAAATGCAAATTTGACCCATACAAAGAAGTAGCAGCTGGATGTGGTTCATTATCGTGTATTATCGTAGAAAAAAGGTTTTCTGGGTTCATCACATCGTCAAAGTTAATTCTTGTTGATACTTGCCCATTTATTCTTGGTATACCAGAATCTGCTGAACCATTTATTTCTGTTCCCTTAAAGGGCAAATTTGTGTCTGATCCGATAGACGATAACGTGGAAAACATTGTTGCTGGATTGTCATCTGTCGCATCATAAATAACTTGCAAAGCAGCAGTCGGGTTCGAAGCAAAAACTGGATAATCAACTGCAACACCTGCTTTTATTGAATTCATAATTACACCAGGAGCTAACAGTGGTTTTATTGCTTGCGCTTTGGAGTTTTGTATTCTAGCTTTTAATAAAGTAGCAGCGGATTCAAGATTGGATGCATACATGGTAGAATCTAAAAGATTAAAATCATAACTATCATCCTTTAGATAACATCTATTAAATATATTTGCCAATTCAACAACTCTTTCTGCCGGGTAAAAGCCCCTATAAGGTAAGAATTTCTTAATTGCTTTGCACCTCAAAGTCAAAGTATCTTGTTCAAAGCCTTTTTCTGCTATTACTGCATTGTTGTGTACTAAATCAAAGTATTTTAAAAAATCAGAGTTTGAATAAGTCTTAAAAAAGTTCTGACTGCTGGAGTTTCCATCTTCATCAACTCCTACAATTTCTAAAAAGTTTTCCATTCCATTAGTTAAGCTTTCTATGTTTTCCTGGTTGAAAAGTTTTTCCACAAACTTACTGACTCTAAACTCAGGAACTAGGGAATATTGTCTTCCTAATATTTGACTTTGTTCTGAAAAATTATCATATGAATCATAAAAGGGCCCCACAGTTCTAGTATCTGCTGCTTCCCATTTTGCTTCGCCCGCGAGATATGTTGAGCTGTTGTAAGCAAAGGGAACTCTCCTGCTAAGAACAGGAGCAAGCGGTGGGGCGCCATGGAGGAGATTGATACCTAAGGGGAACAGGCTGTAATCATTTTGTAAAATCCCCTCCCCTCTTGTTCCTTGGGATCTGTTTGCCATAAAATTTGATGGACTCGAAAAGAAAGTGTCAGTTATATCACATGGCAATGCTGCAAAATCTCGGCGAGAATCCAGCGGCCAAGAAGAGCTTATTATAGGGCTAATGTTGTCGGTAGCCCCAGAAGAACTGACACTATTAAGGTCAATTGAGTCATATAAATTAAAGTATGTTTTTGTAAACTCCTCCTCTTGCTGCGTTACAGTTACAGATGGTAATAAATTAACGCCAGTAAAATAATAGTTTCCATAAGTTATGTTATCTCTTAGCGTTATCTGTCTGTTTAGCCTATTTGAGTTCCATGGAAAATACTCAAAATTTGTTCTTTTTCTTATCTTTTGCCTAAAAGAATTTATTTCTCTAGGGTAAATTTTCTCTTTATAAGAAATTTTAGAATTCACAAGACTCAACAACGAACTTTCATCTGAATGTATCGTTTCTATAAAATAATTCAAAGCTTGGAGGCTGTCAGTATTTTCTAATCTTTTTTCTCTAAAGCCTATTACATTTGACAATTCTTCATTTGAAAACCCTGTTACACTATTCTGGGGAGAGGTTAGGATTGTTATTTTTTTGGGCCCAATATAATCGTGCTTGTAGATGTCGGTTGTCCTTCCCTTCCAGCTAAAAAACTCATTCTGCTGTTCAGTAAATTTGTTTAGTGCTGAATTTAACATTCCCTCTTCATCATTTGGCACTATAGTGAGCATTACTGGGCTATACCTACTGGTTACTGGCATCTCTTCAAATCTTCTAACTACTCTTGGTTGATTCTTTGGCGTTTTGTCTTCTATAGTATTTCCATAATCAAAGTCCAAGCCAGGCAAAACTCTTGCATTTGCCTCTTCGCCTCGCATACTTATTGATAATATATTGTTTTTTCTTTCTGATTTTACAATTGGATTATTTTGATTTCTTATTTGTTTCCAAGAAGGCCAGCCGTACTGGCCGGAATTATTTAGTAAAATAGTGTTTAAATCTGAAGCGCTACTTATTACTATGTTATTGGTTTCATCTAATGTTTTTTCGTTTACTAAATTAAGGCCTAAGAAATCTAAATCACTAGATTCCGATGAGACTCTAAGAAAATCAATTGACTCTCCGCTACTAACATCCCCTAATGTCTCAAAAGTATTTTGATGTCCAGAGTTTTGGTTTCTTTCAATAAAGTCATAAATACTGTCAGTGGTAGCCTTTTTTACCCAAGAATAACTAAAATCAGTTTGTGGCAAGTGAGTCTGCACAAAAAAATTATCATCTACAACCTTATTTCCATCTGCTCTAACCATGTAGGAAGAGTTTTTTGGCACCTTGTGAATAGATCCAACTTCTTGACCGGCAGAACCAGGCGTCTTTCTTCTTCCATTTTTACCGGCGCTCTCTACAGACATGCAATCAAGTGCTGCCCTGAGCAGTAAATTTCTATAGTTGATAGAATTGTATACAGACATCTCTCCAAGGTCAATGTCTTGACCAAAATTAGCGGTGCCACCAGATGCTGAAAACCTAGATACAAAGACACTTTTTTGTTTTTTACCAGTGCCGTGTATTACTGGGTGATCTATTAGTCCTTCAACATGCGAAGAGATTGATAGCTTCTCTTTTAAATTTTTGCTTTCTTCTTTTTTTAAAGAATCAGCCCCAACTGCCTGGATTATTTCATAAGAATTTTGAAAATTTCCAATTTTATTTTTTTCTTGATCAGTTTTTACATTTTTTATATTATAGACGGAAGAGGCCAGGTCTCTTTTAATGAGAGACATTTGTCCTATTTCTTTTTTTACAGTCATCTTACCGGTGCTAGCATTAGTTGTAATTCTGTAAGCTTCCGGCCGGTCATCAGATTCTGTTCCAATCTTAACTCTGCGATGTGGGTAAAACCCAACATTCTCTTTGACCCAAGGGCCTTGGAGTGATTCTGATTTTGCAGCACTATTTACTATTTTTACACCTGGCTTAAAGTCACCAAGGTCGTTGGAAGAGGAGTCTTCTTTAAAAGTAAAAGGTAGAGAATTTTTACCATAAGAGCCGTCTTGTTCTTCCGAAGTTCCCTTAAATACTCTTACATTTATTTCATTATTTTTTCCTACATCAGTACCATGTAGTGGTTCAAAAGAGTCTTGCGTTATTTCTAAGCCTAACCCTTCTGCTAATAATTTATAAAAATCATGATCTAATTCTACTGATGAATCTGAGTTGTTACCCATTTTTATTATTGTATTTATTGATGCACTTTCTCTATAAACTTTTGATAAACTTTCTTGGGATAATTTTTGAAAATTAGTAAACTGATTTCCTGTTAAATTTCTAATTCCGTTTACCACATTTCTGATACCTTGGCGGTCGGCATCTACCTCTAGTCTCATTATATCATAAATTGGATTTTCATTTTCTGACTCCGAATGGTGACCTTCGCTCCATGGATATGAATTTGCGGCCAAACCGTGAGCACTCACGATGGTATCTGTAAGCGAAGAAAAGTTTTTTATCCTTGTTAATTTGTGATCGACCTTGGGCCTCTCAAGTATGTGAGATTCAATTACGTTCTCTATGTTTGAATTAACTTGCAGAGATGCCGGGGTTATCTGTCTTAAAAAGTGCCCTACTGCTTTATCGATCCACCTATAGTAATTTACAAACTTTTCTACTTGAGACGTTTCTTCGACTATAGAGAAAAACCTTTGCCTTAAAGAATTTAAAGACTTGTAATTTTTTCTATATTTATTAACTGGTGAACCAATGAGTTCATTAAAATTCGTTAGATTAGATAAAAATAAAGTCATCTCTGATGAAATAAAACTATACATGCTTTTTTCAAAAGACAGAATTTTTCTTTGCGGTTTTGTTTTTAGATCGAACTTGTCAATTTCTTGTTCTTTTATTTCTATCCCTTCAGCGGACTGTAAATTTAAAATTGGAACTTTCTTTATTGATGACAAGAAGTCTTGTGTGATTGTATTATCTAATTTTTGTGAAAAACCAAATGTTTCAAAATTATGGCTTGTCCCAATTCTAGAACCAAGTGATGCTAAACGATAATCGGTACCTTCTAGCATGTCTAGGATAGTGGTGGATTCTGCGTTGACCGCAGTTAATGAATCAAACTGTATTTTAAATACTTGCTTTTCACCCCTCGAACGATTACTTGGGTCAGAAAATAGCATATCATCTTTTAGTCCGTAATTGGCTACTCCATAAGATGAAATTGTTGCTGCATTATTTTGCAACTCTTCTTTTGTAAGCGCGGTGTCCCACATAGATAAATTTAGGACTCGAATATCTGTACTAGTTTGCAGGTTTCCATTATTGTCTGTTCTGCGAGCTCCGACAAAAGGACTCATTGGGTGTGCCATGATTACGCCGTATTTACCATGATCAAGTTCGGCAATGACTTCAAATGATTGAATTACTTCTCCCGAGACAACTTTATGCCCATAAAACCCAATTTTATAATTTGATGTTGAAGTATCAAAAAACTTGTTTTCAACATCTTTGAAAACAGTGACAGCAAGATGCCATGGATTAGAATCGTATACATTAGGCAATAAGGAAGTTTCCATGTTTGAAACCCCAGCAGCAGCAAAGTTGCTCACATTGTTTTCATGAAATTTTAGTGTAAATTTTGCATTATTTGAAAAATAGCTTTGTTTAACTGCCGTAACAGTAAATGCATAAGGAGATGCACCAAACACACTAGAATCTAAAATTGTGTGTTGTTTTCCAGGAGAAGGTTCTGGAAAAATAAAGGTGCCCTCTAACGTAAACTCTCTAATTTGATTATTTGTTGGTATGGGGTTTGTACAAAAAGCATTTGCAGATGGGTTATCTAAAAAGTTTAAACTTTTAATTTTTTTAGCGATAACTTCTGTTTTTTCTTCTACTTTGATTTGTGCGTTTTGGCCGTATAAATTAATAGAAATCAATTCATCTCCTAGTCCAGCTGCATTTAAAATTGAAGTAAAAGCTGTTTTAGTTCCCTTTTTGTTTAGAATAAAAGATGCTGCATTAGCAAGACAATCAAAAATAATGCTTTTGGTTTCTTCAATTGTGTTACCAAACTTTATATTTCCCACAAGTGATTCTATTACTTCCTGAGATGTTAAAGTCCAAAAAAGATCATATTCTGGCTGGTCAAAGCCATAATTTTCTAAAACTTTTTTTGCAAAATCAATTTTATTTTGAGCAGGCACTACAACTGGTACCAGGGCACTGGAAACACCCGCAAGCGATTGGCCTTCCTCCTGCTGGTTATATGACGATAATAGTTCCGTTTGTATCGAAGACTCTTCGTACTCTGGTCTAGTTAACTTTCTCATGGAGTCTAGATTTTTCTTTATTGAATCAAAAGTTGTAGCCATCAGATGTAATAGAAAATCCATCTCTTCTTTTGATTCTTTTCCAAATAAATCTGAATGTGTCCAGTCTGGTAAATAATTTCTTAAAAGATTAAAGTTCTGTCTATCATAAGATTTTGCTATTTCTATTAGTTCTTCTTGTAGACTCGTTATCTTTGCGTGCTCTCTCAACAAAATAGGATCTTTAATTTCTGTATTTTTAGATTTATTTGTTAAATCAATAGCAGAAGTAGAGACGCGGCATGAGCTATTGTAGTTGTAAATTACTGAAGTTATTTCATTTCCTGAATAATCTAACGCTATTTTATCCTTTTCCGCCTGATCTAAAGTAGGTTCGTTAAAAGTTAAACTTAAACCCAAGGTAGAATCTAGAATGACTTCAGGGTCCAATTCACTAGAAAACACTTTTTGGTCATAATATTTATTAATCTCCTTATTAGTCCTAAGTCCCTGCCAAACTCTGAAGCTATCTATCGCGGCAATGATCTCACCAGGTTCATTTTTCGCAACTCTAAAAAGTGAATTACCTAATGATGCTGCCATGTATTTTTTATAAGAACCGTAACCAGAAAAATCATTCCACGCACCGTTAAAAAAACTAGTTGGCTGTGTGTATGTTCTTGACAGCTTGCCATCTATAAACCAATCACATATAATCTTGTAATTTTCGTCTTCAAATTTTTGTTTTAGTCTGATAGCGATGTGGTGCCAAGAATCATCAAGCACAACATCATCTGGCCCTGGAATCAGCACTGTTGCAGTTGTTGTACGATCAACATTAACTGCTGATATCATAATTTGGAAAACAGATGCTTTATTATGGTTGCCTTGGTTTGGATTACTTGGTATGTTCATGGAGATGTTAACACCCCCTGCTTGGGCTTCAGAGATAGAAACTCCAAGATTAGAAGGGTTTAATGCACCGGGGGTTTTGCCTGGGAAAGATCCTATCTCTAATAATACGCTTGAGTCGTATGATGCTTTAAGCATTGGCTTTTTAATCCAAAACTCAAACGTAAGGCCCTTGTCTAAATCAATCTCAAGACCATTAAATTCATTTTTATAATTACCAACATATTCAGCCTCTGGGATACTTTCAGGGCCAGCATACGCTAAGACATACTCACTTTTATTAAGAGCAATATGGCCAACACTAGTTGGCCACTCTTGATGCAACAAAGACACATCTAACGAGGACCCAGAGTGATACCAAGATAGCAACTCCGACCTTGTACCATCAAAAGGATAATAATCTAAAATTGTAGAAATAGAGTCTTTATAATATTGCTCTGCCTTACCGTAGTAAGCAAATGTTGAAGGATCTTTAGCTAAAGTTCTTGGCCTATATTTATTGACGTTTTTAGAATAAGCCTGTATTACTTTATCTGAACCTAATAGTTGATAAGTTTTTTCATGCTCCTCATTGAAGAGGTGAGCTTTTTTAATTTGGTTTTGGCCCGGGCCCAAAGAAGAGCTTGGCCAGTTATTTGTGCCGTAATCTGTCATTTTTCTATTCTAAATTTAAATTTATCTTCAATTTCTATATATTTGGACCCATCTTTTCTAACAAAACTTATTTCATACATGTAATTTGGCTCTAAATTAGCCATCCTGAGGTCGAAAAAAGACCCGGATGAATTATAAGATACCTTTGAAAAAGCCGGCACACTCCCAGTAGAATAAGGAATTACCTCTAAATTATCAGCTATTCGAGTAATTTTATAATACATTTCAGAAATCAAATCTAAAGGAGCTGTGGCTGTAGCCTTAGTATAGATGTTGGGTTGCCATTTTTTATTTCTAGAGTGTACCTTTAACCTTGGTGTCTCATAATTCTTGTAAGAACTTTTGAGGTTAGAAATACTCAAAATGTACTTGTCAGCTTGAGCGTAGGGATCAGGGAGAGCTGAAGAGTCCTGTGTTGAATCATCAAATTGAACCTCAATTGCCGGCCTTTTGAAGAAAAATTCAGTGTCTTTTCCAAAGAATCTCTTTGTATAGTAAGATTTTAGTGAAGAGCCGTCCTCTGCAGATCCTGACATTTTCACCAAAAATCCGAATGGTTGAAAGCCATTGGCATTATTATCTATCCAGCTAAGCCATTGTTCTACTGTTGATGACACATCTATTTCCAAATCTTCAAGCCCAGTAGTAAAAGACATGGTGTGGTCTATGGTATGGTTAAAATCTGCACCGGGGGAGGCCCAGGCATTGCCAAAACTTGCTGAAATCCAGTTGCTTGCATCTAAGTCGGAATAGTTTTCCATGTCTAGGCCCGATCCTTCTGTCCAATCTTTCTGAATCGGGTGGACTGAAATAACAAAATCATTTGGGACCGTTGTGCTGTGTTTTGCGTTATAAAGTTTTAATTTAAATTTCCTATCAGAAGATGCTGCAGGTATCAGTCCAGATGTTGCTGCTGCTTTTATTTTACCAATAGGAAAGTCTATTATAACTCTAGATTGTTCTAAAGAGCTTGTAGATTGTGCTGCAAAAATCGAGAAAACCTCTAAAACGTCTGAGGCCCCCATGTTTGCTTGAATGCCTCTATTTCTCAAGTCTGCCTTAAAAGCATTTGTCAGTGTATTGTCTTTATTTGAAAAAACTTTATAAATTGCCATGATTATTGAACCTTTCCGCTTATGTCTGACTCATTTTTTATTTCGCAGACAAAATCCTCTGGAATCATCAAGAGTCCTCCATCTGGTGTTAGGTTAGATTCAATGTCGTATCTTATCGATGAGTAACCCTGGCCAAACTTATTTGAAAGTTTTATAGAAGATACACGATTCACAATTGGCATCGAATTTATAATTTTTTCTACCTGACCAACAGAAAAAGACTCTCCAATGTTTTGTGCTACTAAACTTAGCTCATAAAATAATTTTCTTCTTATTTCTGAAATTGCTGTTATTGGATCAGCTTTGTCATTTAAAATAACATCGAAAAAAATTGATAAATTTAAGATTTTTGCATCGAATACATCAACCGTATCCGATACCATTCTAATAGAATTTAGCCAATGTTTTAAGTTGCTTTTTAATGTTGATGAAGCTTTTTCAAAATTTCCCTCTTGGTCCTGAGAAATTACAAATAAGTTTAGATTTCTTTTCAAATCATTATGGTCTTTCACTATTGAGGCCCTCTTTATTGATCCAAACCTTGGAGGCATAGCATAACAGGCTGCCACATAGTCATTCATAGTCACTGCGCGGCCGCGGAAGCCTCTAGAGGAACGAACAGTTTCTGAGACTTCTTGTGTTGATGTAAACTCCAAAGATCCATTTATCGGCTCTAAGTTTTCACAAGATAAAGAATTCTTTATATACTGAACTGTGCCCGCATCTAGTGAGGCCTCATTTGGAAAAAGAAGGTTAGAAGAAATTATATTGTTTAAAGTTTTAGCACCTGTATTTGAATTATCCAAATTACTAGATCTGTAAACTATAGTCAGAGTGGTATTTTCAGGAGAAACACCAAACTTGTCTGTATTTATCATCTTTGAGGGGTCGAATGTATTATCGGAAATATAATTTTTTCCTGACATTTTGATTGCTATCTCGGACGGGTCTGCCACTTCTTTTACTTTTAAGGATTTTTCAGACCCAAAACCAAAAACCAAAAAAGTTCGCTCACCTTCATGTTGAACTGTAAATCGTCGAGGTACAGGGTAGGGCACAAGTTTGTGCACTGTGGAGTTGTCATTTGGATTTCTGTTTTGCAATTCTCTATAAACTACACTTTGGCTGAGGTTTTCCACTTCATAAAATTCATTCCCATCACCATCGACAACTGATAAGACTTCTGTGATTGAATTGTCTCTTATCTCTACTTTTAAAAATTTTCTATACGTTCCGATTTCTGCAGAAATAGTTCTATTTTCACCTGACACAACAGGTATGTCTACAGCGTAAGTATAATAATTTGTACGAGAACCATCTGTTGTAAATTCAGATGAAACTAAATTTTCCGCAGTTAATGAGATTGTTGCGTCTTGCGTAGTTGTATACTGTGCTCCTGAATCTGAGGTTATTACCATACCCTTTAAAATTGTATGAATGTAATTTGTATCCGGGCCACTTAGTGCTACATTGGCCGGAACTCTGGAGTAGACTCTAACTGAACCGACGCTTGTAAATTTGTTAAAAATTTCAATTCCATTATTTCTTGCTGCCGAGACTAATCCTTGTGACGTTCTAGAAGTTTCTATAAAATTTTCATTTGCTACAAATTGAGTGTAAAAGTTTAATTGCTCTCCCATCATGGCTAACATATCCATCATCATCGAACCAAAACTAGAATGATTAAAATCTTGATATGTATCAGGATAATATTTTTTTGCTCTATTGACTAATGTTTCTTTTATTTCCTCAAAAGAAACATTGGTATAATTTGTATTTGAAATGCCTCTTTTATTACTCATTATTTACCTCAAATTACCGTCTCGTCGCTTCTGAGCATAGAAATACCCGAAGACTGATTTCCTTGTATTGTTTCATTTTTTTCTGTTGTTACTTTTAAATAGCCATCTTTGCCAATTTCTATTGTAGAAACATTCTCAACCGTGTTCATTATTGAATAATTAATTCTTAATCTTATAATTCCCATGTCCCTTTCTTCGTTAGTTGCCATTAAATTTAGATTAAGTAACCTTACCCTAGGAAGAAACCGATTTAACTGATCTTGAATTCTAGGTCCTATGTCTGCAACTTTAGATGAATTATAGTTTTCAAATAAAAACTTTTTTAACCCTACTCCCAATTGAGGATTCATTGGCCATTCACCAGGTTCTGTAAATAGTAAAAAATAAAAGTCTTGCTTAAGGGAATCGTGCACACTGGTGATTGCATCATATGGACCTTTTTCTCCCGATGATGAAAGCGGATAAGAAGGCTGCAGTTGGTTTCCACTAGACTCTTTAGACGAAAACACCTTAGATAACAAATTATTTACATATACCATTATAGTACCTCTTCCTAATAATTAGAAACACAAATAATTATTCCACATCATCGCATTCGTTTTCAGAAGCATCAGGTCCGGGAGCTCCAGAAACCTCATCTGGACAATTTGAATCTCTTTTTTCTATATCAGCTGGTAGTTGAAATGTGGATAAAGCCATGGCAGTAAGAGGCGTTATCGGATGTCCATATCTACCAAAAGCACCGAGATCATACTTCTCTCCTTCTTTCCAGTTCCAATCAATCTCGGCGCATGGAACTTTGAAAGCAGTTGACAAGTCTATAAAAGGTAATGGCCCTGTTATAGCCCAGGACAAAATTTTTGCAGTGGTCATACCTAGATACTCAGGCGCGGTAAAAATATACCTAAAGGAATGAAAAAAATCTTTTATTCCCGTTGGAAAAAGCGGAGCATATTTTCCTTCCTTATTTCCTGGGGACTTATCATCTCCGTACATCATGCCGACTGGAGTGCTGTGCTTTAAAGTCTTATAGTCAATTCCTCCCCAACCTATTTCTTTAAGATCACAATTTAAATAGTGTGCGCGCATTTCCTTATAAGCCGGATCTAGACTGTTCGCTAATCCTCTCAAAATAATTGAAGGGGTATATTTCATAAGACGTTTCATTTCTTTATAAAAATTATTCCAAAAATCTTCTGTCAACTTTGGAAACACAAAACAGTCTGGATCATCAGGGTCTGCCGGTACATTTGGGCCGTTTTTATTTGCAAAGTCTGCTAAGTCTACAACACCTGAAGATAAAATAAGGTTTATCGCCCCAGAAGACATCATCTCTTGAGGTGACATTTTTGACAAAGACACAACATGCGAAAGCATAGATTTTGTAGATTCAAATAAATTAGGAAGATCTGAATATCCTGCCATCATTGCAGTCGTACTAATACTAGAAATTGCCATGTACCTTCTTAGAGGAAAGATGTATTCCATAAGTGCTGAATATTCTTTTGTCTCTGAAAGGTCCGAAACCATTAAATCCAATCTTTCTATAGTATTTTTTTGGTTTAAATATTCTGGACTGTGAGGATTCACGTTTCCAAAAATTTCATCATTACAACTATACATGTCTATAGGTTTTTCGTGAGATACTATAGGTATGCCAACTCCTACAAGCACACCATCTCCTGCTCTACGCGATCCAGCTGGATCGATGCGTTCTGCATCTTCAACATTTGCCATATAAAGAAAGGATCGCTCTCTTTCTGATAGGCTTTTTATTAAAGGATTTTCTATTACATACTTTATGATCTTTTCTGTTGCATCATACCTATTATAAATGTCCGTGGTGCTTTCAAATTGCATATTTCTTAAATTTTCACCAGGGCCCTCATTTGTATAAATGTTTATTAAATCAGGCTCGAAAATAAGCCCTTGCCCTTCTAATCCCGGAAGGCCTGAAATTGTCCTTGTTGCTTTTGTTTTTTTAAGAAACAACTGAACCAGTCTCGTGCCTTGATAAAATGATGAATTACTTATTATTCTATTATATTCTTCTACTTCGCCACGCTCATAGAAACTGCTCCAAAATCGGCGCATCATAACAAAAAACTCTCTTTTACTCATGACAATGCCATGATGCGACGGGCCCCGGGGGTCAGAAAGCGGACCAAAATAAGGTGATTCTGATCTTTGTCTTTCCAATTCTCTTTCTCGCTCCTCTCTCTCCGCGCGGCGACGTGCTTCACTGACTTCTTCTTCTTCTTCAAAAGGAGGCGAAGAGTTTTGCCCGCCTATTATAGTTCCAACAACAGAATCAGGTCCCGTTGTCGGGCGTGGAGCGCTTCTTGGTCGGAGGATCTCTCCAAAAACTCTTACATAATCTTCTAAAATAAATTCATTTACAGCTGTATGATTAATAATTTCTTTATCTTTATCTGACGCGGTGGTTGGCCGAGTCTTATTTAAATCGAATGTGTCAAAATTTGAATCTTGTTGCTGTATCCTTGACGCGTAACCTTTTAGCTTTATAAACTTTAATGGCTTTTGTCTTTTAGGGAACGGTTCATCGATTCCAAAAATATGATCGGCGTTCCATTGTGCAAAATCAGCATGCTGATCTGAGAATAAATCTTTATAAACAACATTTCGCAAATCTTCGGCTTCTCCCACAGGGAATCTTTTAAATAATCCAAAATTTTTATAAAAATTCTGGGCTTGCTTTGACTGTTCTACTGGTAGGTCTGTTTGGTCTGAAAACTCAACAACTCTTGCAAAATTTTGCCAATTGTAAAAATCCATATGGCCTAGGCCAGAATTGAAAACAGATCGAGAAAGAGCAGGCATTTCTACTAAAATGTCCAAAACAAACTTTTCCAAAGAGCTTCTTTTATTAGTTATACCCACAAGATCTTCTATTATTTCTCCCCAACCGTCGCGAAGTTTTAAATTTTTATCAAGCTCTTTTGCAACATGTTCTATAGCGTACTTTTGAAAAACTGGTTGTGAAATTATTGGCTCTAATCCCCAGGTTGCATTGGCAAGACCATTTTTAAACACCAAATCTAACAAACAAACTTTTACAAACATTTTAAATGCTATCTTCTTCATAGCAGACTGCATTGGGTCCTGGGCATTAAAATTTCTTTTAAATGGAGAAAATTCTGGCTTTGTCAACTCTGACTCTATTATTTCCATAGCATCTTCTAATAGTGTTTCTTCAAAATTCAGTAAAGATCCTGAGGTCAATCCGTATCTATTTTTTAAACATTTAGTGCCCGGTATTACGTGTGGTTTAGCTGATAGTTTTCTTCCCAACCTAGTTGCATAATTGTTAGTAAACATAGATGAGTGAGCAAGATTTTCCAATAAGTTTGACACTATAGTTTCCGCAGATGATTTAAAAACTAAGCTTTTTAGACCAAGTTTTAAAAACTGTCTTGAAAAAATTTTTTGTTCATCTGAACTTGAAAAATATTTATCCATGGAAGAAAGTATGACTTCTGAATATGCTTCTCTACGTGAAAAATCTTTTCCTGTGTTCATCTTGAACATTTCTGTATTATCTTTTATCACTTCATCCGGTAAGGTATCACAGAATTTAAAAATTTCTCTAGTACTAGTTGAAATACCGTTTAACGTTGTTACAGTTTCTGTATGATTATATTTTGATCCTTTATCTAGCAAGGGATTTGGACCTTGATTGAGCATCCTGTCTTGATCTATTACAACATTGTAGGCATCTAATTTTTGGTCATCTGTGGCGAATTCTGCTATCTTTAAAGATGGTTGGTATGGGCCAGCACGGAAACTAATGTTTAATACATCTAAAGGCTCTAGATTACGGTAATCAGATTCTGCGACAACACCTGGTGGATTTACGCATGTATAATTTACATTACCCAGTCTTGAAGAATTTTTTGCCAATGTATTTCTCATTATCTTTTTAATCATTGGCATTAATTTTTCAGAGGCTTGATTTTGTATGTTTTCTAATTCTTCAATCACTATACCACTTAATTGATTTAGCCTGCTTTGTACTAATTCTAAAATTTTTGCGTTATTTATAGCATATTCTTTATGATAATAATCTGTTATCCAAGACATCATTTCGCCGTACGGTGGACAACAATTTGGAAAATATAAATAAGCGTCACCGTTAAGCACGGGGCCGCGTAATCCAACAAGCTCAACATCCACAAAGTCTTCACCGGAATAGTCATAGTTTACAACAGGCTTTGTGCCTGTTTGCCAATTTGGGCGAAAGGTGCTCCAGCGTGTAAACTCTTGCGTTTTAGTATCTCCCCACTTAAGTGGCCAATCAGAACCTTTATAATTTTGAGGATCTTCTAAAAACTCATCAATAAAACTAGGCAAAAGGTTTCTTTGCTTTAGATTTTCAGTATCAAGCGGTGACGAAACTATAATCTTAGAAGATAGGTTGGCACCCATTACTGTGGATAAAGTTGAATTTAAATCTGCAAGAATCTCTTCTTTTAATTCAAATTTAATCCCAGAATTTACCAATGACTCTGTATAATAACCATTTTCCGGAGTGTATCGTCCGCGCTGATTCCAAATGTAGCTGGAATATAAATCCTCTTCTGAGTTTTCTAAATATTCATTTTTTTCTGACATGTAAAAATTATCATTAAAAAATGGGCTTTTAGTGTGCACCCCTCTTCTGCTAAATTCGGCTACAGACCGTGGTGCCTTATAAATTGGAAATTTATCTTCCCAATTAAAAGGAAAAAGGCCAATTGGCGATCGCTCGACGTCCTCGAGCCGAACAGAAAACCCTTGGTCATATTGCGCGCCTTCATAGTTATAAGCTCCTTTTATCATGTGCCACGCAGCATCGTGAAATTTAGGCTCATTTAGCGTAGTCCATGCTTCCCACTGTGCATCAAGAAATGTATAGAAGACGCCACGTCCTTCTTCGGCAGGGGTGCTCAAATAAGTAAACTCTTGCCGGCCTGGGCCTTTCAGATGGCCTCCGTAGCCGTAAGTGACCTCGTTGCGCGTGTTGTATTCTCCATCAATGTTCCCAGCTCTACGCCGCGTATAAACGGGCACATCAATAGGTAACCAATACGATAACGGCTCAAGGACCGGATAACCAAAAATCTTTCTATACTGACTATCTGGGTTAGACCACTGTGTCAAGCCATCTCTTAAAGCTAAGAGATCCCGTGTTAAATGAGGGTATCGACTTGTCGCTACAGATTCAAAATCTAAACTTGTCAATGAATCAAAAAACTGATAGCCGGTGGCGCCCAGAGTTTTCACTACTGAGTCTGATAATCTAATTGATGGAAATGTTACCTTATCTTTTACAACAAATTCTTGAACAGTATTCGCTGCAGCTCCAACATTTTCTTTTATTACTGATTCTAAAGCTTCAATGTTTGCTTCTTCTGAGTCAAATGCGCGGGTGTCGTGGTAAGCTATGGAAGACGTTATTCGCTTATTAAGAAACCCAAAAGAAGTAGGAGCCAGTGGAAAACGAAAGGGTTGATTATTAGTGAAAGAATTAACTCTTAACGGCTTTAACACAAACTCTGTATCCAAATTTGTTTTAGGTGAATCCGGAGAAGTTAAGAATGATGCAATATAAAATCTATCATAAGGCGTAAATTGTCTTTGTACGTTAGCGCGGGCAGCGTTTCCAGCATTGGAACCGTCTGTTAGTTGTACAGCCTCATTTAATGTTATTTCTTGTGGAAAAATTATTTCTTCATAATCTTCGTCTAGTGGATCAGGCCTTACCATTGCCATGTAAGTTTTTGGATCATAATATTTTAACCCTAATTCTTCTCCATCTGTTCTAGTATAATTGTCTATGACATTTACTAAAACATTTTTAGTCCATCTACCTTCAGGATTATAAGATGTTTTAAAAACGCCCGTTATCATTTTTGGCTTAAATCTTTTATGGACGATGTGATAGTTTCTACCATCGCCTGTTACAATTCCATCTGGCAATTTTACCTTTTCTGTTTCGTAAACTTCATAAAGACATGCAAGTTCTTTTGGGCTTACTCTGGTCGTAGAGTTTTCAAAAGCGTCTGGATCTTGAAAGCCACCTATAATTTGTTGACTATTTGTATAATCGGGATAAGAATAACTGTTGTCAATTGGGTGAATAAACTTACTCTTCTCGACTGCAATAGAAAAGTTTTTAATTCTTTCAAGTGCAGCCTCAAGTCGAAGGTAACTTATATCTGGATATCCTAATTCTCCTGGCTTATATGCATCATAAGTTGAAACCATTATAGAGGGTATGTAAGAAGATAAAGCAGTTACATATGAAATTCTAGAAGACTGAAAAATTCCCGAAAGGCCAAGTTTCAAAGAGGACTTAAGTTCAGGAGGCAAAGAAGAAACTATTTTATGTTTTGATCCAGGCTTAAGATCTTCAGGAATCAAGTCCATCAAAGTGTTGTCCGAAAGGCTTCTAATAGTTTCTTTTTGTTTTTGAAGGTTTTTTTCTGCAATATCTAAAACCTTTTTTACCTGTTCTGGACTAAGAGATGGTTGTGAGACCGTTCTCCCTTCTTCATCAATTCTCCTTAAACCCTCTCCGTTTAGCAGTCTGTTTCTAATTGCCTTTAACGAATCATTTTCATCATCACATGAAGCACCGAGTTGTGTCTCTACTTGTGCCAGTTGTTTACAAACCTGCGATGGCACAAACGGACCAAGAACACCAAAAAAATTAACTATTGATTCATCACTATCAAGTTGTTGAGATAAATTATTATTTTGAGCGAGAGTTTCCAACATTGTCATCGCAGAAGAATCCAATAACCTACCTTCTAAAAGTTGACACAATTCTGTACCGGTGACGACTTTTGATGCATCGTCAAAAAACTGTTTAGCATTTTTTGTTACCTCTTCCACTTCTTCTGGATCTTCTGGGTTTGCATATAATCCTGTTCTAGTAAATGCTGAACCAAGAGCTCTCCCTAGGGCTGGAGAAGCTGACGAGCCGGCTGCAATAAAATCTTCTAACTGCTCCTGACACATGGGAAATGCTAACTTGTCTATTAAGGTTCTAGCCATAGTGCAAAGTATTCTTGTTATTATTTGAATAAAGTTATTCCAAATAAATTTTAACATTGCCCAATAAATTCCTATTATAGGGATTCTGGGAAAAGGCGGCAAAGTAAACGATGGTAGTGTCAATGAAAACGCTGGAATTTTCATACATTCTAGATAATTGCAAATTAGCATTCTCACGTCGAATCTGTCAGCAAATTCTTCATAAATCTGCTCGATAGTACAAGTTTTTCCTAACATCTTTAAAGCCCTAGATGGATCAAAATCTTCATCCATGGATCTACTAGCATTTTCCCCACTATCTTTAAGCCACTGTATAGAGGGATCTGAAAAATATGTATTAAACCAAGATACAAAGCCTTCTCCTAGAGATTCTGATTCTGGGATTTGAACCTTTATTCCAGATGTAAATGTTCCTATTTGTGAAATTGCTGCATGTTTTTCTCCATCTAAGCCCATTTCAGAGCAAAAACTTAAAACACCATCAAAATAGGATCCTATTATTTTACCAACAGCAATTGTATATTCTTCTGTTGAAAATGGACTAGTCATAGAAACTATATTACTTACATAATTTACTGTTCTTGGTCGACTCAAAGAACTAAAAGCGGCCAAACTATTCATTCGCACTAAATTATCGGATTTAGGTGCCGTTTTAAAAACTTTTGTATCAATAGCAACAACAATACTTACTATATTTTTTCCATTTTTGGGGCCATTACCATTAAAAGAAGTTGGCTCAAATCTAAACCACAAATCAACATCACCAGGATCCTGGCCACTTACGTTTGTAATCTTTTCACTTTCCTTGTCTATTTTCATAGCTTCATTGGTGTTCTTAATAAAGTCTTGTGTTACACTTTGATCTAAATAATTTACTAACTGAGTGTAAAATAAATTTAATCTTGACACCTCTGAGGGTCCGTCAAATGCGCTACTAGCTTCTAAAGCTATGTTTTCACGTAACATAATTTCATAAGAAGTTTGTATGTCCTCTGATGCTTTTTCTATTCTTTCTTTCAGTTCCTTTAAGGTTATTTTTAGTTCATTTTTAGCTTTCTTTTGGTTTTTATTTTTTTGCCCGTCGCCTCCGTGTAAATTACTTTCTGATTCTGATATAAGCTGATTAAAATCTTCAAAATCAGAGTCCGACCATCCTACAGTATCTGTAAAACTGGTTAATTTATCTTTTAAAGTATAAAGAGCTTTTCTTGTAAACTCCCTGTCCGTTCGAACATTACTAAACCCTTCTATAGAGGAGAAAGCTGATTTAAGGTCAAATGGCCCAAATGGGCCCAAATTTATATCTGGCTGTTCGGAGTAAATGTTTCCTGAGCTTTCCTCAAAAATACCTTCTTCAAATCCAGCTCGGAGTCTTCTAGTAAGTTCTCTTCTTCTCTTTTTAGCATGTAATTGATATTCTTCATAAGACCTTAATTCCTCCTCAGTTGTCTTGTAGTAGCATGGTTCTAAAGACTCTAAACTATAAGACTCTGTACTCACTTGTCCGGAGGTCGCTGGACTTGAGCCATAAGAAATCATGTTTAGTTTATGTTTATTTATTTTAAAATACGCCCTGTATGCTTGCCCGGGGCGAAGGGTCGGTGTTATAAATTCTTGAAATTTTATTAAAGGCTTTACCCGGCCGGATTCTATAGTTCTCCATGAATTAGCATAAATGTTGTCTGTGTTTAGATTTCTTAACACAACATCTGTTGCTAAAACATAATAATTATCAGCATTTGAAAGATTTTTTATTTCTTCTATTTTTTCTTTATATTGTTTAATTTTTTCTTTTTTAAAAGTTATAAAATTGTTTCGAGACTCTCTGAATCTTTGAATAACAACTTGTTCTGGTAGTGATTGATCCTGGTCTTCTCCAAACTGTGCTTGGGGCTGATACCATGGGCCAGCGGGAGGATACATATAGCCTATCCTAGGTTCCAGGGTTTCCTCGACTTGCCTAATCTCTTCCTCTTCTATTATTATTTTTTCTTTAAGATCTAGGTATTCCCCTACAGACTCCAAACGTTCTTCGCTAACTGGCCCTTGAGGTAACAAACCAGAGTGCGCAGAAGGTGGTAGACTTGATTCTGAAAATCCAAAATAGTGCTTAATTAATTCCTCTCGCTCATCGCCTTGTAGGAAAAAATTCCAAATTTTTGGTTTTCTATAAAAATCCAACACTTGCTGCAGAGCCTTTTCCTCTAAGTCTCTTATAATTTCCTTTTTTTCTTCTGGAAAAGGTCCTTTTGAATCTAATAGGTATTGCGTCTTGTAGTAAAAACCAAGCGTATCTTCGTCTATCTCAAAAGGAGAACTTGTAGAAAATGGGTCAGGTCTAAAAAACTCTTTAAACTTATCTCTACTTTTTTGCAAAGTTTCTTCGTATGGTACAGTTGCAATTCTTGATGCAATAGATTCATCTAAATCCGAGATGGCCGATGCTGCAAATGCAGAAAAAGCATAAAGCACACTTGTTGAGGTTTGATCAACCGGGAAAATTAAAGTTTTTAATTTTATAGGCTTACTAAAAGATACAGGATCGTTTTGATTATAAGAAAAATTTTCTTGTATATTTTGACTTTCTTCTTGTAATTTTATCCAATTTCTATAACTTGATGCAGTATTGAAAAAATCATAAAACATTTTTTTTGTAGTTTGGCCAGCTACAGATAGTAAGGTCCCCTGATCAATTAATCCCTGGTAGCTAAACCCGGTTCGTACAAGAAAATCCCTATAAAATACCTCTGGTATTATAGAAACTACTTCATTTAATTGGTCGAAGGTTTCTGGATGTACATAACTCCTTGGAGATAAAACCTTACCCGGGCGCCAACCGTGCATTACCGCCAGCGTACCTTCACCCAACTGTCCAAACTCAGTATCAAAAATTTTCGCAATTTGATAATAATTAAACTCTACTAATTTTTCATATTTCTCGAAAGCATCAGAATTTTCAACTATTGACCCTGAACTGCCCAACAAGATTCTTCTAACAATTTCTGTTTCAAAATAATAGTAGAAGATCATAAACATGTTGTCTAGTTGAAATTTTGTTATAGCGTTTTTTGTTCTTATGTCATAAGTAGCTGCCCTTTGAATGTCTATGTTTGTGCCATCTGCACAGTCAAACCAACTATTTTTGTCTTGTGATACTTGTGGACTATAGTTTGAATTTGCGGCAGCTTCAGCTGAAGTGGTCAATAATTCAATGTTTCTCTGCGTATTTGGTGGTAAAACTAAACCTATTGCAATTTTTAAAGCTAATATGTCTGCCCCTACCTCGCCTAGTGTTCGAGGCTGAAAAGTGACTTGTCCTTGCTCTACTGGAATCTCTATTTTATACATTATGTTATCCTTGATCTTTCCTCTGCGTCCAAGAGACTTTGACCGGAGTCTTTCTTAGAATTTATAAATACACTTCTGCTTAAAATATATCTATCAGAATAAGGGTCAGTAAACTCACTTCTATCTGTTGGGTTATTGTAAAATTTTTCAAAATAAATGTTCATACTATTGATTATGTCTAAAATCATTTTAATTTTTCCCATCGCCAAATTAACAGGATTTGGGGGACCGGTTTGACCGGGGGCCACAACAGGTATATAGTGAGTTAAAATTGTGTTCATTGCCTTCTGAGTCTCATTCATTAAATTTACTACTTCATAAATGTTTTGTTGAGTATTAAGAATTGACTTTATGCACTCTATTAGATTATTTCCCATAGGAACAGGCTGAGCATCTGTATAACCTTTTTTTCCATTACCAACCATTAGATGAATTTTTGGATGTTCAAATAATATATTACCCGCTGAATCTATTTGGTGAGGGCCCTGTTCAAAGTCTCCTCCTGCTATTATCTTAACATCTCTACGAGCATGCATTCTCAAGTTGTCGCCCTTAAGTACAATACCGGAAGTTCCAGGTTTTGGATACTGCATACCTTTGGCAATTGTAGTGATTTTAAAATATTTATCCACATTCGACATCTGACTTAAGTAAATTCTTGCTGCATCCATCATGACACCGTTGTGTTTTTTTTCATTTGTAAACCGTCGAACCCCGGGTGAAATCTCACCTCCTACAATCTTTGGATCAGTTATAGTCGTGTATAAAGGTGGCAGCTTTGATGCTCCTGACATTTCTACTGGGTATGGGGCGCCGCGGCCAACTACAATGTCAATTGCGCCGGCACCTTGATGGCTAGAAAATCCAGACTCTAAATAATTCTCTTCACTAGGATCTACTGATACTTTTTCTTTTATCTTGCCGCCGCGGCGTTCGAATGGGTGCCTATCTCTACCAAAAATAATTGCTGCATTGTTGTCAAACTCTCCACTAATTTTTTGATCAGTTGACCTAAGTAACATTTCTGGAATTGGCTCTAAGATCATGGGAGTTGAACCATTTCCAAAAACTTCTGAAAGTATAGGAACTCCATCAAACATAGAGCCTTCCATCTTTACATAGGTGCGGTTTTTTGCCTTATCAATAATCGCCATTTTAACTAAACCTACTCTTTAGGCTTCCTAGATAAATTCCGACGCCTTTAGTAGGAAATGCTTTAGAAAACTTAACTTTGCAATAGTGCCCAAATGGTGGGGCCCCGACTTTATCAGAATAATAAAAAAAGCTAGGATACATTGCTAATTTTAAAATTTCTGTAAAACCCACCGCTAACCTCTCTGGTCTGCTCTTGTTGTACGATTTGATTACTGCATCTGGCAAAGCCTCTAGGTTTTTGGCACTGGTAGCACCAATAATTTTTGTTATACTAGGGTAGGGTAAGATGCCCGTTATTTCTGGAATGTGTACCTTGCATTCGTATACCGTACTATTTTTTGGAACTTTTGCGTCGGAGGAATTTGTTCTCAAAACTTCTTTATAAAACTGAGAATCTTCTCCATAATATTTATTCATGTAGTCTAGTGTTCTGGGCATTGTCCAAAAATTAAACCCATAAAAAACGTCAGGATCATCAGATGCATCGTTTTCTTTCACTTTTTTCAAAATTTGACTAATTTGATCGAATGCATCAACATCGGGAGTGTTATTTATTAAACCGTCTACAAACCTTCCTTCTGTAAGGTCTATGTTTTTTGTTTCTTCTGTACCTTTATACTTCGACATTTTCCTGCTCTTTTATTAGATTAAAAATCTCTTCTTTATCACTCTCGGTGATTTCATTATCTTTAGATTCTCCTTTTTGCAAAAGAGCAGCTAATTTTACAAGCTGCTCGTTAGACCTTTGAAGTGTTTCTAAATATTTTGCGGCGACTAGGCCAAGTTCTCTATGGCGATCATCTGATCCTTGTATAAACTTCATTAAATTTACAAGCAATGATTGTGTAGCTGCACGATCATCTGTTATGTTTTTTGTTGCTTGGTCAATGTAATTTTTTAAATTTTGCTTTTTCATATAATAAATACTATTAGTTTAAAAAAATAGTTATTTTCCCCATTTAGTTTTAAACATTCTATACTTTTCTCTAATTTTATTTAAATTATTAACAACCTGCTTTGTATTAAGACCGGTTAGCTCTCTCAAGTATAAATAAATAGCTTTCTTGTTAAAAATTTCAATGTCTTCTATGTTATGCATCAACACTCTTACCGCTTCAAGTACAAGCTTTTCATTTGGCTTTAAGTTGACTGAGTTCCACGAATCTATTTGACATAAAAGATCCCTCCAAAATTCCTGTTGTATTCTTTTTTCTATATATTCTTCTATGTCAGAGGCTGCCCCTAGAGAGTCTTGGCCGCCAGATGCTACTATTGCTTCGTATGATACGTTTCTTTTAAGGTTTTTTGAGTTAGTTTTTACTTTATGAATAAACCAATTCTTAGTGACTACAGAAAAATAAGAAAATGCCTTAGAGCCCTTATTCGGATCGTACTTATCTAAAATAGTTGTTAACCAAATTTTACAATCATCACTTAGACTCTCTATGTTTGGAAGAGTATTAAATTTATAAGTAAAGATTATTTTATTGACCATCTCTTCGAAAGCTGGTTGTATTAGGGACATGTATAGCTTTGACTTTTCTTCTCTACTTGAAGAAAGGGCATATTCAACTATTGCCTGTTCATGAACTTTTGTAAAATAATTGTTCTTAGTCCTTTTTCTTTTCTTCCTCATTCTTCTGCAACCTCTACAAGATCTTCTTGAGTTGAGGAATCATCTAAAAAAGCATTAAACTCTTGAAGTGAATCTTTAATCTCTTTAGTATGAGAAAGCAAGCTTTTTAAAGTTTCATCGCCATAAAACATTTCCATTTCATAAATTGATGCTAAATGTTGCTCGAATTGATTAAAATTAAATGACATGTTTTTTAAGTCTGCATTAGTATCTGAAATGTATCTGATTAGCCAGAATACATAGTAAGATAATCCAATGATCACTACACAAGATAAAAGAAATAGCCAAAACCATAAATTCATAATTGCTTCTCCCTTAGAGATTTTTTTTCTTGTTTGAGTTCTTTTTTTGCATCTTGTATGTAAGAATCAACGATAGACCCGACAGGTAAACTAGTCTGTTGAGTATTTTGTTTTTTTCCAATTGTAAAAGCTGGCTTTCTAAAGATTTGATTACTATTGCAAAAAATACAAGTTTGGTCTTCTTTACTCATAGCATGTCTAATTTCAAAAGTCTCCTCACAATCGTTGCAATAGTACACATAAAGAGGCATTACTTCTTTTCCACTAATGTCTCAGGATCTGGATTAAAGTGGTCTTTACCTATCTTAAATGTCGGAGGGTTTCTTATAGTTAACTCATCCGCTTCACCACTTTCAAAGACAAAATTCTTTAAAGTTGGCACTATGTCACTTTGCTCTAGCAAAGATTTTTGTAACGCCATCATAATAGCGCCTAGGGCTTGGTTTGATAATTTCATTTTTTTCTCCTTTTTTTACCAATAGCAGCCATTTTCTACTATATTTAAATTTACAGGTAAGTCAGATTTCAATGGCCTAATAAATAAATCTGAATTATAAACTTTACATTTTTTAAATCTTTCTGCGTTGTCCCAGCGTTTTCCTTTTATTCCAAAAAAAAGCTGACAGGCGCCTCCCAAATGTACCCCAACTTTCCCCATTTTTTTGGCGACAGAAACCAGAGGCAATGAGGCTGCGCCTGCACCAACCATCATTAAATCAAATTGTTTATTGTAGATTTTCTTTTTAAAATTCTCTAATAAATGAAAATGAGTTTTTTCAATTTTCTTACCAGACACTGAAGGGGCATAAGGAAACTTGATAACTTCAAACTGAACATCTGTCATATCGTGGTTCCAAATTTTAGATAGTTTCTTTATTTGTTTTTTTATAGTCTTCTCAAATGGGGAAATAACCAAAACTTTTTTGCCTGAAAGGTTTTTGAACCAGTTTCTATGTTTAGGCAGGTTAAATGCATCTGGGTGTCCTTCAAAATTCATGTGATCCATTGGATCTAAAGCTAGAGGATGCAGCCTTGTATTAATACAAAACGATCTTATTATTGGCTCATCACCATATTCAGGACACCAGACTATAACATCATTCAAGTCCTTAACGGAGGTTAAATAAGTTTTGCACCACTTATCCAAAATAAGATCGTGCCCTGGGTATACACCTGCATTTTCTGACAAAGCCAGTCTCAATGTTTTGTTGTGCGCTGGGGTGTCCCAGTTTCTATTGTTTTTAAGTGAACAATAGTGCCTCAAAGCATCTGCTTCAATGGACCCCATCTTTCCAGATGAATGTGGTTTTGAGGTCTGCAAGCTATCAATAATAGCAGAACTTATTGTTTCCATGTCATCGACTCCTTTAGTAAATTAAAATCCTGCTGGAACATCATTCTAGCAAGATGCGGAAACTTTATTTCAGGTTCCCATTTTAAAACTTCTTTTGCTTTAGTGTAGTCACCCTGTAGTACTGGAACCTCATGTGGCCTAAAAAGTCTTTCATCTATTTCAACATGCTTATTGATGTCCAACTCAGCATAATCAAAAACCTCTTCTAGAAATTCTCTAACAGTGTGAGTTTCCCCTGTGGCCACAACATAGTCACCTGGGGTTTCTTGTTGTAGCATTAGCCACATAGCCTTAACATAATCCCCAGCAAATCCCCAATCTCTCTTTGCATCTAAATTACCAAGATATAATTTGTTCTGAATTCCTAGCTTTATCCTTGCAGCTGCAAGAGTAATTTTTCTAGTCACAAAAGTTTCTCCTCTTCTTGGAGATTCATGGTTAAACAAAATACCCGATGAAGCATGAAGATTATAAGATTCTCTGTAGTTATTTACTAAGTTATGTGCAAATAGCTTCGCACAAGCGTAAGGTGAAGCTGGACTAAACGGTGTGTTTTCATTTTGCGGATAAAGTGGACTATCTCCATACATCTCTGATGATGAGGCTTGGTAAAATTTACAATTTGGTTTTAAAGACTTTATCGCATTCAAGATTCTCAAAGTTCCCATGGCGATACCGTCTACTGTATTTTCTGGTATGTCAAAAGATACTCTAACGTGAGATTGTGCTGCAAGGTTGTAAAATTCATCTGGCTGATATTTATTTATAAGATTCCAAATGGAGGATGTGTCGTTAAGATCAAAAAATTCCATTTGAAAATTTTCATGGTTATAAAAATGATCAACCCTATCAGTATTTATAAGCGAAGTTCTTCTTTTTAAACCTATTACTCTATAGCCTTTTTCCAGTAATAGCTCAGCCAGATAAGACCCATCTTGGCCTGTAATTCCTGTTATTATAGCTGTTTTCATTACATACCTCTTACATCTGGCTGATTATCCAAAAACCATTGACAAACTGATTTTATTCCCTTTTCAAAATCAGTGTATTGAAAATTATGACTAATTTTCATAAACCTAGTATTATCAGAAGGTTTTCTATGCTGTCCACTAGGCATGCTGTCATCCCAAATTATAACACCATTGTAATCTAAATTTTCAGCAATTTTTTCAAATACTTGTTTAATGGAAATCTCTTTTGTGTTCCCAATGTTTATTGGGAGAGGATCATTATATTTTTCTATAACAACTTTTATTGCCCTAGCTATGTCTGCAGAGTAAGTAAATTCTCTTAGTGGTGAGCCATCGCCCCATAACATAACAGGTTCTCCTGTTTGTTTTGCAATAAACACTTTTCTTATTATAGCAGGAATAACATGAGAGTCAGTCAAATGAAAATTATCATTTTCTCCATAAAGATTATTAGGAATTACAGTTACAAAATTACAACCATACTGGTCTCTATAAGCCCTAGATTGTATGTCTAGCATCCTTTTTGCGTAAGCGTAGCCATAATTGGAATTATGAGGAGGACCATCGTGAATGGACTCTTCTTTCAAGGGATAAGAACAACTGTCGGGATAAATGCAAGTACTAAGAACTGATACTAGTTTTTTTACTGATTGTTTTCTGCTCTCTTCTAGTACATTCGTGTTCATCATTATGTTTTCGTGATAAAAGTCTGCCATAAACGTTTTATTTGATAAAATACCACCCACCTTCGCTGCAAGATGTATAACATGAGTTGGCTTAAGATCAGAAAATAGTTCACTTATTTTTGATTTGTCAACTAAGTTGCAATCCCGGGAGGTAACAAAATGTGCAGATGGGTAGACTTTTTTTAACGAAGAACCCAACATACCAGAGGCGCCTGTTATCAATAGCTTATTACTCATAATTCTCTTCAATAATCTTTCTAGTTACCTCAAAAGAGCCTTTCGGAGATGCGTTTTCATTAAACCATTTAATACAGTTTTTTGATAGGAAAAGCCACTTTTCTTTTGTGCAAGAATTTAAAATTAACGGTATTTCTTTAGGATTGTTTGCAAACAGGAAATGTACACCCTCTTTTAGTTCATTGTAGTAGTTTGTTGAAACTCCAGGAGTAAAAATCGGAACTGTACCAAAACCCATAAGTTCCATTTCTCTTAAACACTTTGGGCCCACTC